>Ga0255211_1000025_pt1 | contig 53110 bp, 43 predicted proteins | sample Miss_Yuk_RepB_8d_FD_183036 | JGI IMG/M metagenome (GOLD analysis project Ga0255211, IMG submission 183036) | Freshwater microbial communities from Mississippi River, Louisiana, United States - Miss_Yuk_RepB_8d | ecosystem: Environmental > Aquatic > Freshwater > River | place: USA: Louisiana...
GTCTATATTTTCTCGCGATTTTACTACTTCCATTTCCACATATCTTTCTGTATTTATATTAGACATTGACAGTGACATCGGCATTCCCACCGTTGTATATATATTTTTTATTAACGTTTCACTCTTCGTTCTCACACTCCTTCGAAATCTATATTTTAATTGATGCATTGTTATCTCACTAAATGTTGGACTTACTAACACTTCTCTCGCATATCGCCCATCTTTATCATCCAAATCAATACCTGTTGAAATTACATTTATATTTCCTATTAACAATCGCCTTTCTATATTCGCTTCTTGAAATTTTTCGATTCTTTCTTGTTTTGTTTTTCCATTTATTTCTCCATTCACACATAATGGATTCCAACCCGCCATTTTTTCCATTAATTCCCGTACACTTTCCGAATATGACACTGCTATTACTACTTTTTTATTCGGGTCGCTCGTTAATATATATTCTGCTTCTTGAATCATCGTATTTATTTTCGCACTTTCTAATAATATCATCGATTTAAACAATTGTATTCTCGCTTCTCCAAAGATTCCATTTGAATTATCCACAATTTCCAACATCTTTTTTATTGCCTTTTCTGCGATATCCAAATCTTCTCCCTCCAAATCATAAAATATATTTTGTGATACTATTCGTGCCATCGGTTGTGCAGGAATTGTCATTATACTTGTTAAAATCGGCCGGATTACTTCTAAAAATATTCTATACAATACACCGGTTGCTGTCACTTTATTCCTCGGCATATTTGCCCGAACCGACATCATATATTCTATCGCATTCGCATTGTTTTCCATTCTTGCGATTTTCTCACAATAATCGACTATCTCTAATATTCCAGTCGGTTCATTTTGCCAATTACTTAAATTCATTCTATATAACGCATTATCCCGTTGAATTCCAATATTTCGGAATATTGTTATGAATTGTTGTTGTTTATCCACTGGTGTTCCCGATATACATAATATTGGGTTTTCCGCATTATTATAAATTTCATTCATTATCTCTCGACAAGCATGTGTTACGTTTGAATTCTCATTCTTTATATTTTGTATTTCATCAAATGCGACAAATATTCCTTTTGGTTTCTTTGCCAATTCTATGAGTTTTTCTGTCGCATAAAATTTAACTTTTTGAATTTCTCTTGTATCATCATTGTTTGTCCAAGATGTATGTACAACTTGTGTTTCCATAAAATCATCTCTTATCAATAATCCGTGATTAGGTTGTTTCATTCTTACACTGGCAACTTCATTATATGTTAAGACCGTTAATCGGATTCCATATTCATTAGCAACACTTTGCCATTTCAGTTTTAATGCTGCCGGACATACAACATAATTGTTTTCATACTTATGTTCTTGTAAATATTTACAGGTTATATATGTCTTTCCCGCACCTAATTCTGACAAATCAAAACCTACCTTATATTTTTCTAATATATATTTTATTCTATTATAATGTTCTTCTTGATAATCAAATAATTCTACTGGTTTAATTTGTTCTTCATTCCATATTTCATCGTATTTATTATTTGTTTTTTTCGTCTTTTTCGTTTTCTGAATTACTTTCTTTTCTAATAACACATCACCTTCTTTCGCATTTTCTGGCATTGCTAATTGAAAGCGTGTTTCACTAGTCTCACAATAATATTCATCATTCACAGATTCAAAACAACAGTTACATTGTCTTATCAGTTCGACAACTTCTCTATGAATTTCATTCGGGTCTCCCGATTCCATATTATAATATTTTGATTGTAATGAATCAATTCCGCTCAAATACATTTCGATTATATCGTGATGAGCGATTCGCATTTTCATCGTTTTATTATTTTTATATAATCGTTGTCCCCAATATTTCTCAGTAATTTCATTTTTCATATACCGAATTCTCAAATCGTTGTTAGATTCCATTTTTTTATTTATAATTGTTTCGTAATTACAATCCGTATTATAATAAATTCGTATTTTATTTGGATATGTGTATAAATCAAATATTAATTCTTCTGTTAATTTTGGACTTAATACATCCTGTGGAATAGCAGGCACTTTATAATCATGAATACATATTCCATTATTATTTGTACCTTGATTACGAATATTATTATCATAATGATGATTAGTACTTGTATTTAACATTACTCCAGTAACCCAAGAGAAATGTGAGCCACACGATGTACATCGCATATGGTCACATCCTTCTGTTTTATATATTCTTGTATAACATTTTGGGCAAGGTTTTGTGTCGATATCTAATTGTTTTATTGTCTCCAATGTATCCTTATCACATTCATGGGTTTCCGTATTAACAACTGAAACCAAACAATTTGGACAATGTTGTTTTGCACATAACATACATTCATATACATTTGTTGATATGTTTGTTCGCAAATATCCTTTACAATCTGTAATAGAGCAAGGTGTTATAATCGTTCTTGACACTATCATTGGTTTTGGAGGTAATTCTTCAAATGCTTGTTGTCCTTTTCGAAATAATTTCTTACGACGTTCGACTTCTTTATAATAATCGATTAATTCTTCCGTTGCCGGAATTAATTTCTTTTCATCGATTATCATATCGTCGATTTGTTGTCGAATAATTACGTCTTGAACATACTGTTTTCCTAATAAGGTTTCGATTTGATTCTTTGTAAAATCACTGTGACAAGACATACATTCCGATTTCGCATATCTTTTTTGACAATGATTACAAGTCTCATATTCGCAGTTTCCGCATCGTATTTTCTTATTTTTTGTACCTATTTTATACGTTTCGCAACAATTTGGGCATTCAAAAGATTCGATATGTTTATTCGGCGTTTGTGATTTGGAAGTCGTGTTCTGAGAGTCGATTGACGTGTTGGTCTTCTTCTGGGATTTCACTTTAATTCTCATTTTCATTATTTACTTTTATTATTTACTTTTATTATATCTAAAAATAGTTCAATTTTTAGGGGTAACCTAGGTATTATGTGTCGAAATGTCCTTATGACCTCTTCTCTACTTACCTCTCTTTGTTATATCTTTTCCCTATGACTCCTCCTTATTGTATTTTTCCTCTATGACATCTGATTATTCTATTTTTTCTATGAACTCTCCTTATTATATTATTATTGGACAGAAAAAATACAACACTACATATATTTGAGACAGTACTTGCGCTATTTATTTTATTATATTCTTATCGCATAATTTATAAAATGATAAAAATAATTTTAATAGGTAGATGTTGTCGTATTTCATTTGATTTTATAAGTCTCAGTTTAAAACAAGAAACATCATTGTTCGAATGGACTTGGACAGATACTTTAAGTGAAATTAACTTTATCATACGTAAAATCATTAATAATGAAAAAATAAACATTATTCGTATTGATGGTAATGATTTTTTCGAAGGTACAAACATTAAAACCTCTCATTATATCGACAAGGATTATGAGAGTATAGTTTTAAGAAGACGACAACGTCTTATAGATAATATTTTAAGTAACGATGAAATTCTTTTTGTCCGAGATGATGTTTTACATACTATCCAAAAGCAAGAAATAGAAGATTTTTTCTCTCTAATAAAAACAATTAATCCTTCTGTTTCGTGTAAAATGTTATTATTATCAGATTTAGAATCCTTTACAATAATTGAACATCCGAATTTAATCCATAAAAAATATGATAAATCTCAATATCTTACATATATTGAAGACATATGTAAAAGTAAATTTGAAAATAATTCATAATTTGTATTTTCATTTAACGATTCGTAGTGCTATACCAATCTCTACTCATACCAACTGTGGATGGTTTTGTAATATTTGCCGATGCGGATTCATCGGGTCCATACCAAACAATACGTTTTAGTTCCATAACGTTAAGTGCATAACTATAATATCTTAAATTTGATAATTTACCGGTGAATCCTCCATAATAAACACTTCCACCATTTTGTTTTGCCATTGATGGTAATTCAACACGTTTTGTCATTTCACCATTAATATAAACATCTAATAATTTATTTTGAAGACGGATAGCAACGTGTACCCATTTATTGAATGGAATTTGATTTATGAGAACATCAGTACTTGCTTTAGAACCATCTGCGTTTGTTGTATCCATACGAATATTAAGAACGTTTCCAGTTCCAGAAGCATCTTGTTTCACATATAATCCAGGAGCATTATTTACGGGGGCGATTTTATTCGAATCCGTTGTCACGGTTCCCTTATTGAAAATGCGTTTGTAATTATCGACGCTACCGCCACCGGAGCTCGTTTGTCCAGCAACATCTTTTAATGAAATCCAAACACTATAAGTAAATTCTGCTCCTGTTTGTCCATCTACCGATGGTTGGACATAGCCATAAGTTTTGGAACGTGGGTCTTGAGGAATCTCTCCTGTGTCTCCGCCATCAATCATACCTTTAATTAAATAAGGATTATCACTGGGAGATAAAAATATGCTCAATATGATAACACCAATACGATATAATAACATAAACCCGATAACTACTAAAATAAGGAATGCGAATTTGGCAACAATAGAATTTGATTGTGCGAAATCGTTACCGGCATTCAATACTTTGGCAGATGAAAATTCGTTTAAACTATTAGTAACAGATTCTTTAACACCAGATAATGTGGCTCCGACATTTGATGCTAATTGTGTAGGATTTGGTAAACTATTTTGAATTTTTTCACCGATAGATTGTTGTGGTTGTGCCATTTAAAATATAATTATATTATACAAATTATATTTTTCGTATCATTCACCTATTTATCTCTCAGATATGCTATGTTATTAAAAAGATATCTTAGAAAATTCCTTGGCATCTTGTTTTAATGATATATCCATTCCATAAGTACCTAAATATTTGGACAATGGATTTGAACCAGTTCCAGCACTATATTTGCTCCAAGCAGTTTGAGGATCAATAGGGTCAGTATATCTGTTAAAACCAGCAAGATATGCGTTTAGAGTACCGAACTCAATAGAAGACGACGATGAAGGTGGCTTAACACTATCTTTAATAGATGATGCTAATTTTCCATTAATATAAGTATCAATATACTGATTATCCACAGAAACAATAATATGTGTCCAAGATTGATATGGGAAATTAGTAGTGATTGTTTGTTCTACTTTTTCGACACTACCAGTGGTAGTGCCGTTGTGCTCATATTCAAGACTCAAAGTAGCATTTGCCAAATTAAGTTTCAATCCAATGTTTTTATTGGAAGAACCGGTTCTGCTGAAAATATATGGTGTTGTACTACCAGTTCCAGGGCTAGGGCTATATACAAAAAGCCAACATTCATAAGCATATCTCGTTGAATCGGGTTTTGAGATATTATCTGAAGTAATTGCTGATTGTTGTGTGGCTAAATCAAGTCTTGATGCCAACACATTAGACTTGAAAAAGTACACATAAAGATAATACAAAATAACAATTAGGACAACTCCTAAAATAATTGCTACGATATTCATTATATATACAAAACCATTATATTTTATAGAAAGTCAGTAAGGTATAATTTATAAAGATGTCTCTACAAATGAAACCTTATTCGGCAATGTACTTGGTGTCCATACAGTCGTTTCATTACTTAAAAACACAGAACAATTGGTTAATATTTTTTTAGGATTTATTGTATCTGATATTATCGAAAAATTATTTCCAATAATCTGAACATTATAACTATCAATTGAGGTTTGTGATATATTTATTCCTGTAAATGAATAATTTAATTGAAATTCATAGGAAAAATTCACTGCTGTTGGTAACCAAATATTCGATACTTTCAAATTACCTAAAAATAAAAGTGCGCTAAATACAGTTCCACCTGTGTTTATAGGTTTTATAACAATTCCATTTGCGTTTACAGAACCTGTTTCAAAACTATATATTGGTTTATCTGAATATGCGGTTGTTAAGTTTCCACCAAATAATACATTAAGTTTAAACCGATTTGTTTCAAAAGCGCCAATAGAAAATTTAGGTGGCACTGAAGTACCAGTATTTACAATTCCGGTTATAGCAATAACAATAGGTATACTTACTGAAAATATTTTATAAATCGAGTTAATTGATGGTTGTATGTATAATTCGAATAAATTATTATGAATATTGTTTCCATTTAAGTCAATAGATATCTGGTCATAATTTGAAACAATTGTATATTCTTCTGTAGGAATCTTGTTTTCAACTCCATAAGCGTTGGTAATAGAATTTGTAAGATTATATAATGGGACGTTTTTATCCAGATAAATAAGAAAATTTGGACCGGGAATACCAGCATTTCTGGATAGAGATGGTAAATTATCTAGATTATCGCATCCTGCTAAGTCGATATTTCCTTGTTGAACTTGTGTTTGAGAAAATTGTCGTGATGATGGTCCAGTTCCAGTTACAATTTGACGCCAATTTTGTTTTTTCGTGAGTGTTCCATTGTTGCGATTATATTTTAATATTTCTGATTTTCTTCTCATATCTAATTCATATTTTGTAAAACCACCGTTTGTATATGGCGATGTATCTAGATTATTATATCGTGTTTTAGGTATATTGAAAAGTAGAGACATTTTTCTTGCGTTTTCAACATTACAAATTGGGGTATCAGTCATTTATCTCTCGAATTATATAATACTAAATATATAATTCAAGCAATGACATCAACCGTAAAAGTCGACCAACAAAAAAAAGAAGATCAACAAGTGATGATTGCTGTAGTATTTGCTATTTTATTCGTATTGTTAATTGTTTATAGTTATGTAAATCGACCACAATCAGTATATCAAACACCGAATACAACATCACAAAAAATATGGAATACTGCTTTGCAATATTTACAGTGTTTCTCAGGAAAACAAGGGATAATGTTTTTTACATTAATTTATTTGTTTATCGCAATGAATTATGCGATGAAACATCAGGACATTTTTTACAAATCAAAAATGTTTTTCTTGGGTATTTTGATAATTCCAATGGCGTTTTTGGGAAATTATATGTTGATGGAAAATAATGATGCTCAAACGAATAAATCCTATTATATTGTGATAGGAATTGTGGCAGGATTAATGGGATTTTATTTGTTAATGTCAAATTATGGAATAACGGCATCAATGATATCAACAACTGGATATTTCCTATCGTTTTTATTGGTTTTTATTGTTCTAATAGGAATGGCAATCGCATATACAATGTTTTTGGAAAAGATGTATGATTCGAGCGGATTTACTGGTTTTATTGTTGGTTTATTGTTTTATTTACCTTGTATGATTCGCGATTTCCTGAGTTGGATATCAAAAGAAATCACCGGAACACCAATATCAATTTATATGTTATTTATAATTGAATTATTGTTGATTTTGGCATATTTTTATGTTCCTCGATTGTATAAAAAAGTATTGGAGAGAGATGGAAAAACAGTTATGGAAGATGCGACTGTGCTGGCGAATAAAGTCTCGATTTCTAATTATGTAGAATTATTTGGCGACCCTACCTCAGGAAAAGACATTATAAAATCATCGAGGAATTTATTACAAACCACTTATGCGGTTTCATTTTGGGTATATCCATATCCGAATCCAACAGGAAAAGAATATCAAACAAGAAAAGAAATATTTGCGTTTGGACTTCATCCGGTTATAACATATGACGGAAAAACCGACACATTTTATATTAAATCGGGTGGAACAGAAGAAGATTTTAAATTATTACCGAACCGATGGAATCATATTGCTATTAATTATCAAAAAGGGTCAGTCGACTTATTTGTGAATGGTTCATTAACAAGAAGTCTTATGCCGAGAGAAATCGCCGATGAAAATATGGCAATTGGCGATAGTGTTACTATAGGTGATGAAAATGGTGTTGGTGGTGGAATACGCAAAGTGGTTTTTTATAAACAACCTTTGACAGCAGAGGAAATATCAACCATCAATTATTTGGGTACAAGTGTTTGAGATACTGAATATTTATAAGCGTCGATAAAAAAGTAAATAAGCATACATAGTGGCGATTGTGGGAACTTTGTCGGTAGGTACCATTTCAATCGTCGTGTCGTCACAATAGAACCATTGGTCTCCCGTATAAACAAATGAATTATAGTGTCCACCATCAGCGTTTCCCAAATGATTACAGATTCCAAATAATTTATATTGGGAAGGAAAAGAGCCATATCCACTTAGATATTGAGATATATCGAGAGATTCAATAACGGGAAAATCAACCATGGATTGTATTTTTTCAGGGTATCCTTTTTCATAAGAGAATCGTTTTAAACAAAAAACTAAAACTGGAGGATAGTTCCAGAATCGCGTGCGTTTAATTACATTTTCTTTCTGTCCAGTTTCATCGTTAAAAAACGCATTCTCACCTTCCATTAATTCATCTCTCAATCCGTATTTTACTAACTGTTGAAGAGTATAACGTTGTGATGAATCAGTGGGTATATCAACATTAATAGTAAAATAATGTTCCGGACGGATACTTAGTATTTTTGAATCCGATACACGAACAATTTCTGTATATTGTAATCCATAAAATGTTTCATAGATTTCCGAATATTCTTTATCATATATCGATTTCAAAAATAAATAACATTTCACAGCAACTTTGTCTTTATTGGTTTTCTCAGTTCCACGAATATTCATATGGACAGGGCGTTTCAAAGTATCGTGGAGAGAATTAATAAAGAGTTGAAGAAATTCTCCCGCGTCGTTTTGAGAACAAGGAATAAAAGATTCCATATGTTTTTGATTTGCTAATTTGAATGCTGTTTTTAAGAACTGATAAGGTGCAATAGGAGTTCCTATTTCAGTATCGACAACGTGTTTACACATATTACACCATTCAATTGTTAATAATTTATCACAATGATTATTATCAGTTTCTTTGAGTTCTAATAAAAGTTTTTGAGTTCTTGGTAAATTTATAATAGTATGAATATCTGGAATAGCGAATAAGATTTGTAGACAAGAGTTTAGATAACATGTGTTTCCCATATTATAAATAGGACGTGGCATCATTTTACAATAATAATTTAAAAGGTTGATTTTATTTTACATAAATATATACATTTATATAGAATACATAAGTTTTTTAAATGCGCAATTCAAACACATCGAATTTATACAGGTCATTATTTTCATCGATATTATCACAACCCTCTCGGAATCCAACAGAGTATGATAACACATCGATTATTAATTTAATTGATCAATTAAATGAAAACCATCGTGATTATTTAACCACTATTACAAACTTAGCACAATTAATTCGACCTCCGCAACAATCCTTGACAGAATTACAAACGATGGATATATCTGGAAATAATATACAACAACAATCGAGAGATATTTCCGGAAATATTTTATATACAAATACTCCTGAAACAAATGCGACAAGTAACAATGAATCATTTACATTAAATGATATGTTGCGTGTATCAAATTCATTAGAATCTCAAATACAATCTTTGTTCGGTTCAAATATACCGATTGATATAATTTTTACAGATTCTGTTGGTTCAACAACACTGACAAATGGAGTATCAAGACTACCCCAAATAAGAAATAATGATGAATATATCCAGCGTTATACAAGAACGACTCGATATAGACAATCAACTGATTCAGAATCTGAAAATGATGATGACAATATATGTCCAATAACAAGAACAGAATTTTGTGAGGGAGATGAAATAATGGAAATTCGTGGTTGTGGTCATAGATTTAAAAAAAACGCGTTGGTTCCTTGGTTAAGAAACCATAATACTTGCCCAGTATGTCGCATTTCAATTAATTAGAGGTACTTATTTTATTTTTTTTCTTGTTTCCTTGTTTTTTCATTGTTTTTCTTTGTTTTTTCATTGTTTTTCCTGTATTTCTTTAGAGTTTATTAGAGTATGGTTAAATATTAAGATGATTCGATAGAAGGTGTAAATGATTCAATAGGTGGTAGGTAATTAGGAACAACTAGTGCGGTGCCGAATTCCGACTGTGTGCCGAATGTGCTCTCGAAGGGTGTCAATGACGATAATGGTAGTAATGGGTGTAAGGGGGACCATAAGATGCGCACCAATTGGTGCGCATCTAAACCCCCCTCATAAATGTCTTTATTATATTCATTTATCATAAAGACTCTTAAACAAATAACAACATCCATAAAAGCATCGTGTAGCATTTTTTCATCGGGAGCATAACCAAAGAAATGTTTATGGGATTCAGATAATTTCGGCATTTTGATTTTATTCATTGTGAGAAGTTTTCCAGAACGATTTGTATAACTAACTTCCATTCGTAAATTACACTTTTCTTTTGTTTTATCCATAGTACAATAAAATCGATTTTTATCCATAAAAGTTAGAATATCTGTCCAAGGTAAATTATTTCTGATTAATTCAGCGATAATCATCTTACGATCGAAATTCACATTATGTCCAATACACAATTCCACAGAATAAACATCAATCATAAAATCGGATAGTAATGTAGAAATATTTGTTTTATTTTCACTATTTTGGATAGAATCATAAGTAATTTTATGGACAGCAATTGATTGTTTGCTTATGTGAATATCTCGACGAATATCAACATATTGATTCACTGTTTTTTCGATAGTATTTGATTCTGTATCAAATACTATATATGATAATTGTAAAATATAAGGCCAAGAATGAATAACTTCATTCCAACAATGAACTTGAGAGAAAGTAAGAAGTTGTTGGTCGGTGATTCCAGATTTGGGAGGCAGTCCAGTAGTTTCGGTGTCAAAGATAAGAACTCGCATATTTATTGTCGGTTATAGTGTTCTGTCCTGATTACAAACAAATGAATCAATTTTTATGCCCCTTTGATAATAATATTTTCAGGATTACATATATCCATTTTGACTAAGAATTCATAACATTGCTGTCGCTGATTTCCAGATACACGTATAATTTCTTCATCAGTTTCTTTGTTTTTGATTACACTTGTGTTGCAATGGAATTCTCTTCCAATATGTTTTGCGATTCTATGTAAGTCTAAGTCATCTGATAAACCTTCGATATAAGTAATATTTTGTCGAGAATTACGTTGTCTTACTGATATTATTACTTTTTCGTATGTGAATGGTTCATTATTTGATTTATTAGTGAAAAACTCCATAATAATTATAATGTTATTTATTATTTATTATTTAAGTTGAAAAAAGAAAAAGAGAGAAAAAGAAAAGAGAAAAGAGAAAAAGAAAAGAGAAAGAGAGAAAGAGAGAAAAAGAAAAGAGAAAGAGAGAAAAAGAAAAGAGAAAGAGAGAAAAACAGAAAAAGAGAGAAATAAAAAATAGAAATATTTTCTAAAGTAAAAGTATTAATGGAAACTGAGGTTAATCAAATCGCTTGGAATATAATCGACAAGTATTTCGAAGATAATCCAAATGCTTTAGTTCGTCATCATTTAGATTCATTTAATGATTTCTACAAGCAAGATGTTTTCCGTATTTTTAAAGAGATGAATCCCATTACGATTATGTCGAAACGCGACGATGCAACCGGCGAATATATGTCGAAATGTTATCTTTATCTAGGTGGTAAAAATGGAGACTTAGTCTATTTTGCGAAACCTGTTATTTATGACGATAAGCATTCTCATTATATGTTTCCAAATGAAGCCCGACTTCGTAATATGAGTTATTCAATGGCTATCCACTATGATGTAGAAGTTATTATACAAGATACACTTGGTGTCGGTGAATTACCTCGTGTCCTAGAGGGTGGAGAGAATAATGAAAGTAATATTGTGGACCCGGTTCAAAGACACGAATTCACTTCCTATAAAGGTGGAGACATGAACGCACTTTTTAATAAAGAGAGACAAATAGAAATCGACGGTGGGGATAATTATCATAGAACAATGATGGGAGTCGATGATTCTACTGTAGGAGAAAAGATAAGAGAATATGGAGAGGGAATTCAAGGAGGTGCAAAAGAAAGAAAAATAAAAATAAAACAAGCCCAAAAACTCTCTCCGGCAGAAATTGCGAAAGTGAGAGAAGAAATGGAAAAAACAGTGAAAAATAATGTTCAGACACGTGAATTCAAACTAGAAAAAATCTATTTGGGTCGTTTTCCAGTGATGGTTCAATCCGATTTTTGTATATTAGGTGGGTTGCCAAGAGAGATTCGTTATAATTTTGGTGAATGTAAAAATGATATTGGTGGATATTTTATTATTGATGGAAAAGAAAAAACAGTGGTTCCACAAGAGAAATTCGGAGATAATATGTTGCGTGTAGAGAAATCTAATGGAGAGCCTTATCTTTATCTCTCTGAAATTAAAAGTGTATCTGAAAATATATCAAAACCAATTCGTACATTGCGTGTCGGTATTGTTGGTCCCACCCCTTCTTATACAAATATGAATATTGTTGTTGATATTCCAAATGTTCGTAAGCCAGTCCCTCTTTTTATTGTTTTCCGTGCTCTCGGTGTCATCTCTGACAAGGATATTATAACAATGTGTTTCCTTGATATTGAAAAAAATCAGGACTTATTAGATGAATTCATTCCATCGATTTATGATGCTGGCGCAATAATGACACAAGAACAAGCATTACAATACATAGCGGAATTAACAAAAACGAAAACAATCAATAATGTTCTCTCGATATTAACAGATTATTTTTTGCCACATATTGGAGAGATGAATTATATTGAAAAAGCGTATTTCTTGGGATATATGGTTCAACGATTAATTTATGTATATAAGGGGATAGATACTCCAGTGGACCGTGATAGTTTCCGTTATAAACGCATTGAATTGGTGGGAGATTTATTATATCAATTATTTCGCGAATATTGGAAGATGCAAACCCAGACAATATTTGTTAGTTTTGAGAAGAGGTTATATTTCAATCAAGCCCAATATGAGGATTTGGCGACATTAATTATGGAGAATTATCGAACTATTTTTAAAGAAACGAAAATCGTGGAAGATGGTTTTCGCAAGGCATTTAAAGGAAATTGGGGAGCAACGGCTCACACAAAAAGAATCGGTGTTGTCCAAGATTTAAACCGTCTCTCATTCAACAGTGCGTTAAGTCATCTAAGAAAAACAAATCTATCGATGGGTGACGGTTCTAAGGTGGTTGGTCCGCGTTTATTAAATGCGACTCAATGGGGATTAATCGATCCTATTGATACACCAGATGGAGGAAATATTGGATTACATAAGAGTCTTTCTATATTAACCCACGTCTCTCGTGATTTGTCGAGAGAACCTATGATAAAATGGTTGAGAGAAAAAGTCAGTATGAAACGTGTTGATGAATGTGGTCCATTAAATCTCTCGACAATGACAAAAATATTAGTAAATGGATATTGGGCTGGAAGTGTGGTTGAACCTTTTGAAACAATTGAAAAAATAAAAATATTCCGTCGAAATTCATTAATTCCTTTTACAATTAGTGTTGGGTTTGATATGAAATTAAATGCGATTTCTATTTTTACCGATGGTGGTCGTTTAATGCGTCCTCTCTTTTTCTATGATGAACTTACAAAAAAATGGTCATATGAGGGAGAACAAATAGAAACATTATTACGTGAAAATAATTTCTATTGGAGTGAATTAGTAGGTGGTTTCAATATGAAAAAAGACGAATTCCGCGGACAAATAAATGACACCGCAATTTATGAATTAAACGAAATGTATAAGAATATTGATACCGAATTAAATCCGTTGAAATTAAAACGTTTTATTGAGAAACGCGCAATTCTTGAGTATATTGATCCAAATGAAGAAGAAACATCTCTCATCTTGTTATCGAAACAAATACAAACTGATAAATATAAACGCGCGACACATAAGGAAATTCACGATTCGACAGTGTTTGGTATGATGTGTAATTTGGTAATCTATCCTCATCATAATCCGGCGACTCGTAATTCTTTCTCTTGTGGTCAGAGCAAACAAGCGGTTTCAATGTATCACACAAATTTTAATATGCGTATGGATAAGACCGCAGTGTTATTGAATCAAGGACAAGTGCCTCTCGTGAAATCCAGATATTTGGAACATATTAATCACGAAGAGAATCCTTATGGAGAGAATGCGATAGTAGCAATTATGTGTTATACAGGATATAATGTAGAAGATGCTATTTTAATTAATGAAGGTGCGATTCAACGTGGATTATTCCGAACCACTTATTTCTCTACATATGAAGCACACGAAGAGAGAACAAAAATGCCAAATGGTGAATATGCTTATAAGAAATTTGTGAATATGGAAACAAGTTCTCAACCAGTATTAAAGTTAAAAGATGGACACGATTATAGTAAATTAGACTCTCACGGATTAGTAAAAGAAGGAACCGAGATGACAGATAAAACCATTGTGATTGGTTGTGCTCTCTCGGCAGGTGGACAGGAATATATGGTGGATGATAGTAAAACAACGAAGAAGGGTCAATTGGGTATTGTGGATAAGACATTTATAACGGATGGTGCGGAAGGTAGTCGAATTGCGAAAGTTCGTATTCGAGAACAACGAATACCATCCTATGGAGATAAAATGGCCTCTCGTTCAGGACAGAAAGGGACTGTTGGTCAAGTAATTCCTGAAAAAGATATGCCATTTACAAAAGATGGTATTCGACCTGATATGATAATTAATCCACACGCTATCCCAACTCGTATGACTATTGGACAATTAGTAGAATGTATAGTTGGAAAAGTAAGTTGTATTCAGGGAGGATATGGAGATTGTACAGCATTTGAAGTTCAAGGAAAAGAAAAAATTGGTGCTTATGGAGAGATATTAACAAAACATGGATATCATCAAAGTGGAAATGAAATATTATATAATGGAATGACTGGAGAACAAATCGACAGTCAAATATTCATTGGACCCACTTATTATATGCGTTTGAAACATATGGTAAAAGATAAGATAAATTTCCGTGCGACAGGACCAAGAACTCAATTAACACGCCAACCTGTTGCGGGTCGTGCAAATGATGGTGGATTAAGAATCGGAGAGATGGAACGCGATGTTTTAATCTCTCATGGAGCGACTGCTTTCTTAGATGATTCAATGTTAAATCGTGGAGATAAATATTATATGGCTGTTTGTAATAAATCAGGAGGAATCGCAATCTATAATCCAGACCGTAATTTATTTATTAGTCCTATGACAGATGGTCCAGTGAAATTCGTGGATTCTTTCGATAAGACACAAACAAATATCTTACAGGTCACAAAACACGGTCGTAGTTTCAGTGTGATTCGTGTCCCCTATGTGTTTAAATTATTGTTACAGGAATTAATGGCAATGGGAATAACAATGCGTGTAATCACCGATGAGAATATTCATCAATTTGATAATATGTGTTTCTCTGATAATATATCTCTCTTGTCAGGAATAAATAACGCAAATATTGATGATATTATTAAAAGTATCAATAAAGAAATTGATAATTATAAGAATGATAAAACGGATAAAAACGCCAAATGGAAAGCATTAGATGAAAAAGAAAAAATAGAAGCACGAGAGAAAAAAGATATTGGCACTGATATTGATATAGGTTCTCCGACGGATTCTCTCGGGAAATCAATAGAACCATCAAATTATGTATGGTTTACAGATGAAGACACACAAGAGGAGAAATATGGAAAAATAATTCATATGTATCCTGATGGATTAATAGATGTATTAGTATATGATGAGTCCACTGGAAAGTATTTATCAACTCCTGTAGAGGTAGAAGCGTCGAATATTGTGAAAATCGAGAAAAGTTCCGGACTGGCTCCTGTTCAACAACCACAATTTAAACCAGTAACACCCCCTGAAACACCAAGTCCGGATTCAACCGTATCATCGTGGTCAGCCTCTCCTGAATCATCTATGGAAGGTGGAGCAGTAAGTATTTTTACACCATCCCAAATAAAAATGGAAGAACATCGTAGAGAAGATGGATTCGCAATTGGAGATGCTGTTTGGTTCCGCGGTGATTTTAAAACGAATCGTGTATGGACAATTATGAGAATTGATAGGACAATTATGAGAATTGATAATAAATGGATAACTATTAAAACAAATGATTATGAAGGATTACCAACGGAGGATTCCGCTATTCGTGTTGTCAATGTGGCGGATATTCATAAAGTAGATCCAGCGTTTCAAATGAATACACCAATTGTGTCCGAATTGCCTGCGGTAGGAGCGATACATCCTGGACCAACATTAGGAAAAGAACCTGTCCATTTCGCTCCTGTAATTAATGTGGTGACTGGTAATAATAATGAAATCGAACAACCTGTGAAAATGCCTGTCGAAAGTGTTGCGACAAATCCAGTGGCTAGTTTAGAACCAATCTTGTCGGCTCCGATGATTCGTAAAAAGACAGAAAACAATGAGTCTGTAACTAATGGTGGAGATAATGGTACAATGGCAACATCAAATAACGCATTAAGTACTTTAGATAATGTGAAAGGCGGTTTTACAGTAAAGAAAGCATAAGTATAAATAATGGTATATGCGGTGATAAATGAAAACTTTATAGTGTAATATTATAAAGTTTCAAATGAATAAAGAAGTTTGGGTAATTATTGGATTATTAGTCTTGATTATTGTTTCCTCTATGTTTATGGGGTCTTCGTATGTGGATGTATATGAAGGAAACGCGGTAATGAACCCGCCTACTACACCTTCCACAACACCATCTACAGAACAACAAAATAAACTGAAAACATTTAAGGAAAATGTAACCAAAGGAATAACCGATAATATGAATGCGATTCTTTTAATAATTCAAAATACAGACAAGTCTAAATTAAAGAATGACCAAGGTGTAATAAATGCAAAATTAGATTCTATTAAAACATTAATTAATGACAGTAAAAAAATATTGGAATCCAAATAAATCATTATGTGCCTAACAATACATAAACTGAATAGCATTCTGTATTGATTTTTTAGTTTCGTCTTCTGTTTTTTTCTTATTTTGAATATAGATTTGATATCCATTTTCAAGATCAGACATATTCAATTCTTTCGAGTTTGATATGGCTTTTCCAAAAACACGTTTGCTATGGGCGATTTTTACTTTAAAAAATAACACTTCAACATCTCTCCCATTAAATTTAAAATCATCTTTATGTTTTTCAAAAAACTGAATACAATCTTTTTCCCCGATTAAAAGTTTCCATCCAGCATCTTCTATTTTTTTTAATAATATCTGATATAATTCTCTCGGGCAGTAATCCTCAATTGTAAAACGCCAATTAAAACGCGATTCGAGACCTCGATTTAATGTGAAAAAATGTTTTGTTAATTCTTTTTCATAGCCAGCAATAATCACCATTAAATCGTCTTTATGATTACTGAGTGCTTCGCATAAAGTATCGGCACATTCTTTCGAATAACTATCTGAACTATTCTCTCCGTCGCCATCAATAGCGCCTCCAGAATTACGGTTACATCCGAGAGAATATGCTTCATCAATAAAAAGAACTCCACCGAGAGAATCTTGAATCGCGCGATTTGTTTTAATTGCGGTTTGTCCTAAGTATCCAGCAACTAAGTCATGACGTGTTACTTTTTTAAATACTGGTTGGTCTTTTTTAGATGTTTTGAAGATACCCATTTTGGAATACATACGACCGATAATTTTGGCGATTTCAGTTTTTCCGGTTCCAGGAGAGCCAGAAATAACAGTATGTTTAAAATCGGAAACATCATCAAAACGTTGGAAATAATAAAGAATTTGTTCAACGATTGCGGTTTTTAATGAGGATAACCCAATAAAAGAGTTTAATTCTAGTAATTCCGGTTTTATGAGGTGTAATGTTTTCAGGTCGATATTATAAGTTGCGTTAGGTTCAATTGGGTTTTCATCAATAATTTTTAAAAGGTCATTGAGAGATTTTGGTGGTGTTTCAGTGATAATTTGAATTTTATTATCCATTTGTGTCGAATTTTGAATAGTGTTTTGGATAGAGTTAGAATTGAATGTTGTAAGTTGTTGAGAGACTTCTTTTTCTAATAAATCCAATAAATCAACTTTGACTTCATGGTATTTTTGCCAACATATATAGGGTTTTGTGGATAAAACTGATTTAACATTGGATAAAGCAATTGGACCGGTTTCACTAGCATCAAGAATTTGATATGTATTATGTAGAGATAATGGGTGAAATAATAGTTTCGAATATTTTTTAGAGGGTAAAATATGGTCTGGAAACTTAGATAAAAAATCATTATTTATTTGGTTTATCAAATTATCACAATCTTTTTTGGATAATAAATTCATTACGTACGTATAATTCAAAAACAGATATAAACCATATATAATTTCTCTCTATATAACAACCGATAATTGAAAATGGAAACACAAGGTCTAGACGCATTGAATGAGGTTGAGAGTAATTATACACATATAAATCAAATTGTATATGCTTATGGTTGTAGAGATGTAAAGTATGAATCTTATTTCGTATATGCGATAGATAGTGATGGTAATGAGTATTCAATCCACAAACATAAAGAGAATGTTGTTAAAGGATGGACATTAAGTATGACATCGACGTTTTTTTGGAGAGTATTGTTTTCGAATTGGAATACGATGTCATTATTTGAAATAGAAGATTGTATAGGAATAGCATCTTCACCACGTATTATTTTGAATCGACCATTATATTTTATTTGAGTTGTCGAGAGATATTTTGTATATTAGAATAGAAGAGACGTAAAAATAAAGTTCTAGTTTATAATATTAGAGATATTATAATCTATAAAATGTTTAAAACCGTATCAAAAGTGATTCAATCTACTATCCAACAGCCAAAAAAACACGTATCGAAATTTAAAACAGATTTTACTTTTGAACAGCGAAAAGCAGAAACCGAACGTATTATCGCAAAATATCCTGACCGTATTCCGGTTATATGTGAGAGACATATCAGTAATACATCTTCACCTGATATTGATAAAACAAAATATTTAGTGCCAATGGATTTATCGGTTGGACAATTTCTTTTTATTATTAGGAGACGATTAATGATAACATCTGAACAAGCCCTTTATTTATTTGTGAATGGCAGTATTCCCCCAACAACAGAATCAATGCATAATATTTATGAGTTTAATAAAGACACAGACGGGTATTTGTATATGGAATACGCAACTGAAGCAACATTTGGATAGGGCTGGTGTTATTTATTTAACGGGTATAGAGAGATTATATTAACACATAATACATAATACATAAAGATGAGTAATTCAACTGATGAGATGTATGTTACGAAACGTGATGGAAACATTGAAACTGTTTCTTTCGATAAAATCCTGACAAGGATTAAGAAAATAGGAAAAGAAGCAAACATAAAAATCAATTATACATCTCTCGTAATCAAAATCATTGACCAGTTGTATGATAAAATTTCAACAACGAAAATCGATGAATTGATGTCTGAACAATGTGCTTCTATGTCATCAACTCACTATGATTATGGAACTCTTGCAAGTCATCTAATTGTTTCTAATCATCATAAGAATACTTCATCACGTTTTTCGGATGTAATGTATGAACTATATAATAATATCGATAAGCATGGGAAGCATTGTCCTTTGATTTCAGATGAACTGTTTTCTGTCTCTCAAAATGAATTATACAAAGATAAAATCGATTCTTATATTCAACATCAGAGAGATTATTTAATCGATTATTTCGGTTTCAAAACATTAGAACGTTCTTATTTAATGCGTATCAATCGAGTAGTCAAAGAACGTCCTCAACATATGTGGATGCGTGTATCTCTCGCGATTCACGGCGATAATTTGGAAAAGGCATTTGAAACTTATGATTTAATGAGTCAAAAGTATTTCACACATGCGACACCGACATTGTTTAATGCTGGGACAAGACATCAACAACTCAGTTCGTGTTATTTGATAGCAATGGAAGATGATAGCATTGAAGGCATTTTCAATACATTAAAAGATTGCGCATTAATTAGTAAATGGGCTGGAGGTATTGGTCTCCATATCCATAATATTCGTGCGTCAAATAGTCAGATTCGCGGAACCAATGGGACCTCGAATGGAATTGTGCCAATGTTAAAAGTGTTTAATAATACTGCGAAATATGTAGACCAATGTTTTGCGTCTACGACGAATATTTACACGAGAGATGGTGCGGTTTCATTTTTCGATTTAACTCCCGATATGGATATTTTCAATAATACAGGTTCCACAGAGAGAATTAGTTCTATCCTGAATTATGATAAAGCCGATGAATTACTCACAAAAATCCAAATTTATCCGAATACTGTTGTTGGGGGTCCTTCACTCTTATGTACCGGAGAACATCCAATTTGTATATATAGTGCGACAACAGATAGTACCGATACAATTGCGAATGACTTGAAATTAGGATTGAGAGAATTTACTTGGACATCGGCTAATGAATTATCTGTCGGTGATTACATTGTAAATAAAATTCCTGATTATTCCAACGATTTAGATACGATTACGACCGATATGGCGACTTTTTATGGTTTGCTTTTTGCTCGTGCGGAAATCCCATTTTCAGATTGCTCACAATATTATTTTTCAGATAGTGGAAACTTATTATTATATGCGGACAGTAATGGTAATCGAATGTGGTCAAACTTTATGGCGGGAATCGATTTTTCATTTAAGACGACTTGGGATGGCCGACCTTATCTTGCGATAGATAAGTCATCAACAGATCTAACATTTTTCAATAGTCGTAATGAAAAACGAATTGATTCGCGTTATTTATATCTCTCCGAAGAGAAAACAAAATCATTATTAGATGCTTATTTTTCAACTACAACCGCGTATAATCCTGATATCCAATTCTTATGTTTGCGTATGGGTGATATGCGTTATTTTCCTCAAGATAGTTGCCATATTTTGCGTGAATCTGGATTCATTTTAATTCCTATCCAAAGTATAAGTGTAGGTGCTAGTGAGTGGAGAGGACAAGTACACGATTTACAAATGCCAACAGTTCATAATTATATGACTGAATTTGGTTTGGTTCATAATGGCGGTGGAAAACGTAATGGTAGTATTGCGGTTTATTTGGAACCTTGGCACGCGGATATTGAGTTGTTCTTAGAAATGCGAAAAAACCATGGAGACGAGGAAATGAAAGCCCGTGATCTTTTCTATAGTTTATGGATTCCAGATTTATTTATGAAGCGTGTAAAGGCGGATTTAGAATGGACATTAATGTGTCCAGATGAATGTCCAGGATTGGCGGATGTTTGGGGAGATAAATTCGAAGAATTATATGAGAATTATGAGAAATCTGGAAAAGGAAGAAAAACCGTGAAAGCGAGAGAATTATGGTTTAAAGTGCTCGATGCGCAAATGGAAACAGGAACACCTTATTTGTGTTATAAGGATTCCGCAAATAGAAAATCAAATCAACAAAATCTTGGCACCATTAAATCGAGTAACCTTTGTGTGGCACCAGAGACATTGATTTTAACAGATAAAGGTCATATTGAGATTCAAACATTGGAAAATCAGAATGTATGTGTATGGAATGGACAAGAGTGGAGCGATGTTACAGTAAGTAAAACTGGTATTGAACAGAATGTAATTGATGTACATACTGATGATGGACTAATGTTGTCTTGTACACCCTATCATAAATTTTATGTACAAAACCGATATTCAAAAAAATCTATAGAAATGAAACAAGCAAGTGAATTGATTACTGGAGATAAAATTATAAAATCAGAATACCCCATTATTGATGGAACTGAAACAATGTTATATCCATATACTCACGGATTTTTTTGCGGTGATGGGACATATACAGTATTAAAAGATATTGAACCATCACCTTGTTGTTTTAATGCGTTGTCAGGACATAATTTCTGTAAAAGGCATATTTCGAATGAAACTGAAAATTATTTAAAACACAATGAATTGCCATCGATAGATGAGAAACCCAAAAAATGTTGTGCTATGTCATATGAAAAAAAACCATTGGCATATTTATACGGCGAAAAGAAGGATTTATTAGAACATATTGAATATAGGACAAAATCCGAAATTGAGAGCAACAATCGCATTACATTAACATTGCCGACTGATATTGCCGAAAAATACACAGTACCATTAAAGTGTAGTATTAAAACAAAAATGGATTGGTTTGCTGGTTATTGTGATGCTGACGGAACAATTGCTAGAAATGGAACAAATGAACAATTACAAGTTTCATCAATCAACTATGATTTTTTGGTTTCTATAAAACTTATGTTACAAACTTGTGGATTAAATCCTAAAATCAAATTAATGCGTTCGGAGTCTCGTTCATATTTACCAGATGGTCATGGAGGATATGATTGGTTTAATACAAAAGAATGTTTTCGATTATTATTAACATCCTATGATTTGTATAAGTTGCAACAGTTAGGCTTCTCTCCCAAACGCCTTAAATTATCAAATATGTTACCAAATCGTTCGGCTTGTCAGTATGTAAAAATATTGAAAACTGTCGATAACAATAGAAAATGTGATACATATTGTTTCAATGAACCAAAACGTCATATGGGAATATTCAATGGAATTATAACAGGCCAATGTTCGGAAATTATACAGTACTCAGACCATACAGAAACCGCCGTTTGTAATTTGGCGTCAATTGCACTTCCGACATTTGTCGATGAAACCACGAAACAAATGGATTACGATAAATTACACGAAGTTGCGAAAATAGTAACATATAATTTAAATCGAGTAATTGATATTAATTTTTATCCAACTGAAAAAACAAGGAGAAGTAATTTAAGACATCGACCCATTGGTATTGGTGTTCAAGGATTAGCAGATGTATTTATGAAAATGGATATCGCATTTCATTCGGAACAAGCGAGAGAAATAAACCGGCTTATTTTCGAAACAATATATCACGGAGCATTGGAAAGTAGTTGTGGCATAGCGAGAGATTTGGCAAATCAGCAAATCGAAAATCATGACAGAATATATCCTGGTGCCTATGAGACATTTGCTGGGTCGCCTGCCTCTCGCGGATTATTACAATTTGATTTATGGAATATTGAACCAACCGTGGATAGGTATAATTGGAAGTCATTGAAAGAAGATATAATGAATTACGGTCTGAGGAATTCATTATTAATGGCACCGATGCCAACCGCATCTACCTCTCAAATATTAGGATATAATGAATGTTTCGAACCATTTACAAGTAATATTTATAGTCGTAGAACATTAGCAGGAGAGTTTATTTTAACGAATAAATATTTAATGAAAGATTTGATGGATTGTGGAATGTGGTCAGACCGAGTAAAAAATAATATTATTGAGAATCAAGGGTCGGTTCAACAATTGGATGGTCTCTCCGAACATTTAAAACAAAAATATAAAACAGTTTGGGAAATTCCAATGCGTCATATTATTGATATGGCAGGAGATCGTGGTGCCTATATTTGTCAAAGTCAAAGTTTGAATTTATGGATGGAAGACCCGAATTATGCGGCATTAACATCGATGCACTTTTACGCGTGGCAAAAAGGTCTGAAAACTGGCATTTATTATTTAAGACGTCGTGGAAGACATAAGGCTCAACAATTCACAATTGAACCCGAAAAAGCAAAACGAACATATGTTCAAGAAGACCAACAGGAAGGATGTACTATGTGTTCAGCATAATATATGAATATTATATAGTTATTGTATGAATATAGATATAAACCTAATATGATTTATATCTAAAACACCCTTATTTTTGAATGAATAATCCTCCAATAATGTCCCCGTTCGATAAATTAAGTTCATATGGAAATGGATTACGTATTTTCATATTACGTTTTTTCTTATGGATTTATGCTTGGTCTCAATACTACATATTAAAACAAATGGGTTCTCTTCCAGAACCAATTAAAGTCGAAACAATGATTGATATTTTGGAACGCAAGTATAAGAAATATTTGGATATATTCAGAAATCAAACTGATGAAATTGCGAATGAAAATATTGAAGAATTTATGTATAATTATAATGATAGGAAAGAAAAACTTGCGGATATTGGTAATGAATGGGAAAAAAGTTGGCATAGACGTGTATTAATCGAAAAAGTGCCAGATGAATTACGTTCTCTGTCAGCGGGAAAGAATATTATTATGCGTTTCGATGCTTATACAAATGCGTTTCAATTCTATTCGGATGAATCAGTAGTTCCATATGATATTTTAAATTATATTGCGATAAAATATGTAGTGATGTATAGATGTCGTGATTTTTTCATTGACACATTATTACATCAGAATAATTCAATGTATCAAGAATATTTAAAACAAGAAGAACAATCATTAACAACAAAGAGAACAGTTGCCAAAGAATTAAATAACGCTAATGTGTATGTGGATTCTTCAAAAAAACAAAATTCAATGACAAGTTCATCATTTTCAAAAATAATGGATAAAAAATTTGAAACAGTGAAAAAAGAAAATCAAGAAAAAGTTGCGAGATTATATTCGAACTCCTTTGTAAGATTAGGTAAAATCGCTGATTTTAATATTTTACAAACACCACCCAAAACCAATGTAAATCATTTATTATTTGGAACTAATATTAAAACCAGTATTCATGGTTCTTTTAGTTATTTTGATAATGATAATGAAGAGAATAAAAAAAGCGATGAACCAGAATCTCTCGATACTGGTGATTTTGAAATTGTACAAAACTCAGAAAACGTAGAAGTAAATCTGGATAAATTAAAACCGGTGGCAACCAATAAAATGTCTTATAAAGAGTTTAAACGGTTAAATGCGGGTAAGAAATAAATTGGAAAATGAATTAACACATATCAAGTATAATATATTGTATATGAATATATTATATAATGGATTTTAGCGATATAGAAGAGTTTATTGATTCATTAAAAATACCAGGAACAGACCTGATACCTGCTTCTGCTTTTAATGAGTTTTTCGTCGTTTTAAATGCGATTGGCGATGGCAACTGCTTGTTTCATTCAGTTTCCACATTAGTTCCAAAATATAGTCACATAGAATTAAGAAAATTGGTTTGTGATTATTACAAGACGTTTAATAGGCAACGCAATTATCAATTTGGAACTCTCAAATATTATTTAAAAATTCAACTTATTTCAGATAATCAAGAAAACGGAACTTTACACGAACATAATATATGTAGAAACCGTGTTTGGGGCGGACTAATAGATGTTATTGTATTGGCAGACGTATTAAAAACAAATATTATAGTAATGATAAATAATAATGGTAGATATCATGCGAACCGAATAAAACATAGTGAAAATAGCCCAACAATTATTATAAAATATAATGGTGTTAATCATTTTGAACCAGTTCAGTTCCGAACAAATGATTTGAGCCTACAAAATTATCTATCAAAAGCAAAACCGGCAACACCTGAAATGTTGAGGGAAATTGAAAAAATGGAAAGAAAAGATAAGGAAAGAAAAGATATATTCCTGAAAAACGCAAAACCGGCAACACCTAAAATGTTGAGGGAAATTGAAGAAATGGAAAGAAAAGATAAGGAAAGAAAAGATATATTCCTGAAAAACGCAAAACCGGCAACACCTAAAATGTTGAGGGAAATTGAAAAAATGGAAAGAAAAGATAAGGAAAGAAAAGATATATTCCTGAAAAACGCAAAACCGGCAACACCTAAAATGTTGAGGGAAATTGAAGAAATGGAAAGAAAAGATAAATACAAATCACCACCAAAAACAAAAACAAATAGATTAATCAAAAAACTGGAAACAATTAAGAAAACACTCAAAACCACAAAACCCGTAAATACAAACACTAAGAAAATTATTAAGAAAATAGAAACTAAACAAAATTATTTGAAAAACGCAACGACAGTATCGCCTGACGTATTGAGAGAAATCCAAGCATTGGTAATGAATGAAGCAAAAACCGTATCTCCTGAAACTATGCGACTCATTAATATGATAAATTAATATTAAACATATGTATCCGAATCCGAATCAGAGTCCGAACCCGAATCCGAATCAGAATCACTGCTATACAAATAACGTATATTTGACACTGTTGAATTATCATTTGAAATTGGTTCGAGACTTATCTGTATAGTAGAATAATGACTCAAATAAATAACATCTTTAAAAATCGGTGGTATAGTTAAAAAGTCGTCGGCAAGTTCATATGTTTGATTTCGAATCAGTGGATATAATTGATTTAATTTATGTTTTTCTCCATTTTCCATCATTGACAATGGCAAATGACGCAAGTCGAATCCATATTTTACGTTTTGTTGCGTTGATGTTGGAACCATATATGCCTTTCCAAAATTAGGATTATAAATATAAAACTGGTTCAAACAATCTAATAATTTATTTTTTGCTTGTATTGAATTCAAATAACTATATTGATAATACATTTTCAAATAAGGGATAAAAATCGGTACAAATTCAGCATTTGGACATTCTGGATGAATTTGATACATAGTTGTTGGAACATTATTAGTTTTACAATACCAATCAATGACAGAATGTATATCATCAACAGAGAAAGCATTTATATTTTCTCGGTTTTCTATAAAATACTGATGAATTGCGTTTTCTCTTAACAATACATCATTATGAATACAAAACAAATCTATATTAAAATCAGACTTCATAAATTTCCAAAATAATTGGCTGATTTCTTTTCCTTCTAATTTACACGCAATGAAAATATTGTATAAATTATGTTGAGAGAATGGAAGATTCGTATATGGATTTTTTGGCGGTTTTGGCGTTGGAAACAAATATTCGTGATATTGGAGAGATGTATTTACGATTTTGATTAAATCTGATAATGTGAAACGATAGATATGTCCTTGTTCGATTAAGCCGATTGTTTCTTTTAAGGACTGAGACAGTGGTTTTAGATTCAAGTCTGTGTCGACAGGATAAAAACGCATACGTTTTAGTTTCCATTTGTTTATGAAATTGCGAAGTATTGTCCATTGTCTTAAGGGTTTATGAAAAGAAATTGGAGAGATTTGAAACAGATAAAGTCTCTCTAATAAAAACAGATAATCAATATTATAGATGTTATAAAATTTATATTTTTCGATAAGACGCGAACGTTTTAATGCGTGTTTGATAATATTAAGATATTCTGGATTTTCCTCTTGAACTTCATATTTTGACAATAAAAATGCGAATAATTTATTGTGAATAAAAAGGTTGATTTGGGTTTCCATATTGAATTAGAATTTAATGAATCATAATTATTGGAAACTAATAATATTCTATATAGATATAAAAAGTCATTAATAGAATAAAATATTATTATTAGTTTCCTAATATTTAATATTTTTGGAATTTTTATTTGTTAATCATGGGGCGTTTTTATACATCGGAATATGAGTATACATATGAAACTGGCAAGAAAAATGTAAATAACCCAGTTGAAGAATCCGACGAAGAAACAGTATATTCAGATTCAGATGTAGAATCATTAATTTATTGTGAACCAGGTCGCTCTTTATTGCCACCAGCACCACTGCTTGATAGTATTAAGAAAACATTATATGATCCTGTAAATATTGACACGACTGATGCTTATCGGAGATACATGGATAATAATTATGAATTTGTATTGGAGGAAACAGAAGGAAGCAGTACTTGTTCAATGTATCGTTTTTGGGGGACAGGAATTGTATCGAGTATTATGTATAAGACGGTTCAAAGTGTAAATTGGAAAAAATATGACATTGGTTTAACGCATTATAAGGCGTCTGTATATTTGTTTGGAGAGAATGAAAGATGGATACAAGAAGCAGTTGATTCGCCATTATTTGATAAGACCATTATGTATTTGATGCGAGAACGCAAGACGGGAGAATATTGGTTGGTAGATTTGATGGGACGCCGAACGAATGTTAAACTGAGGCAATGAGGGAGGTAAGGAGGGGGCAACTAAGGAGGATAATGAGGAGAATAAGAAGGAGGGGGTAAGTAAGGAGGGGGTAAGGGTTTCAATTCGCACCTGTTCACACGGTGCGAATCTTTAAACTACGTTCCCCCTGTTCCTTCTGAAATTGAAAGCAAAACAAGTATAATATTAGATACAAGTAATATTATACTACTGATGAGTATGAAGTGTATTGCGATTGACCGAAACCGTGCTAATTGTCGTAATCACAAGATTAACGACACTGAATTTTGTAAACTCCACCAATATATGTGTGAGTATACACCTGAAATGTTAAACAACCTGTCTATTTGTTCAGGTTGTAATAAATGTTATTATTTAACAGATGGGAGAAAAACTTGCGATAATTGTGCAAATCGTGGAAAGAAAACGAGAGAAGAAAACAAAGAAGAAATAATACTATGTGGGCATATTGGTTGTAAATTCAAGAAATCATCGGAAAATAAGTATTGTCTGAAACATCAGTTGGATATATTTTTGGATAGTGCTTTAGAAATGGGAAAGAAGACATGTCGTAATGTTATTAAAGGTTGTAGAGAATTGTTAGATGCCGATTATGAATTTTCGAGATGTGAAAACTGTCGAATCAAAGAAAGAGAAGCGGATAAAAAACGAAGAAACAAAGTAACAGAAATTATTGAATCTGATACAATTTCTTATTTGATTCAAGAAGATGAAACTGAAATACGTTTGCGGATGTGTTCGGCGTGTTTCAAAGACAAACCGGAAACGGAATATAAACCTGAAAGAGGTACTGAAATGACAAAAACTTGTAGAGATTGTAGAGACCAACAGAAAATATTAGATAGCAGGAGAGATAAAGAACATCGCAACGAAGTGGCTAGAAAAAACGAGGCGAAACCGGAAAGGAAAGAAGTAAAACGAGAATGGGCAGAAAACAATCCAGAAAAAGTAGCATTGGGAACGTTAAATTATCGTGCCAGACAATTGGAAACAAATCAAGAAGGATATTTATCAAGAAATGCTGAAAATATGAAAAAGTGGAGAGAAAGAAATCCTGAAAAAGTTGATGAAGCGAATACCAAAAAAATAAATTCAATCGATTATAATTATAAAGAATTACATTATTCAGCAGTAAATCGTGGATATGAATGTATACTAACTATTGAAGATTACGCAAAAATAATAATTATGCCTTGTCACTATTGTGGAGAAAATGAAACATATAAATCCATATGTGGTGTTGATAGAGTGGATTCATCTATTGGATATAATATTGAAAATTGTGTAAGTTGTTGTAGTATGTGTAACAGAATGAAAGGATGCTTACATAAAAATATATATTTAATGAGAATCGAACATATATTAACACATACAGGATTTATTGTTGGGAAAAAACATCCACATATATTTGGAGACCATATTGGTTCAAATTATTCAACGTCTGTAATAAACGCGGTAAACCGTAATATTGAACACGAAATCACTGAATCACAACATTATGATATTATTAACAATGAATGTTATATGTGTGGAAAAACAAATACAAACTGTCATAGAAATGGTGTAGATAGATATGATTCAAATATCGGTTATATCTTTGAAAATTGTCGCCCCTGTTGTTTAGAATGTAATTTAATGAAACTAAATTACGATTATGATGATATGATATCCAAATTTGTAAAAACATACAATAATTTTAATACATATATAGATTCATTAGTAACATCAAATGATGAAATATCAATAAATGGAATTAATAAAATTAAGCGTAACCTACAAAAAAAATCAAAGGAAGAAATTAGAGAAAATTCCAAAATTTGTAAACAAAAACAACGAGAACAACAACGTGAAAAATACGGTGATGAAGAATATAGACGTATGAAAGCCGAAGAAATCGCAGAACAACGACGCAAAAGAAAAGAAAAACAAAGTCTGGATAATATTAATGTTGAGCAAGATGAATAAAATAGTATATACTATGTAAGTACCGTTGGTAATTTTGTTTTATTTTTTATAATTAAAACAAACGTTTTTTACAAAATCAAATATATGATTAAGTTAACAATTTGTATGTAGGTCACAAAATGTAGGTCACGCTCAACTACTATACGCAATTCCAGCCATACCTGCCATCACTCTGAAAACGTTATAATTAATGGCATAGACACGGACTTTGGCAGTGTTGACGGAAGCAACAGTGTTGGAAGAAAGGACAAGCTGGAGAGTAGCATTATCAATTCTGGAGAAGTTGCAGGTTCCCGAAGGTTGGTGTTCCTCAGGTTTCAAGGCGAAGGAGTACATGTTAATACCAGTATCGGGATGGCGAGTGTGGTGCTGCCAAGGCTGGACAACATCGAAGTAAGAACCTTCACGCTCGGAGATACGGTCCTGACCATTGAGTTGGAGTTTGGCAGTGACAACAGGGTTCTCACCCCAGCAGTGCATGTCGAGAGCAGTCTCAGCAAGAACGAAAGTACCAGCATCAGAGACAGTGGAACCATTTGAAACACCGAGGGCATCGTTTCCGCCGGCAACATCAAAGGGAGCCATAGAAGTCCAATCAGCACCAGCCTGATTTCCACCAGCAACCGAGGCGTTCAAAGCACCGGGCATCTGGAAGACATTGCTAGCAGTGATGAAAGCAGTGGAACCAGAGGTCTCAGCCTGAGAGCCGAAAGCGTGGATTGCGTTGGGGAGGACATCGAGGGCATCAGTGTAGTTGAAGGGCTGAGCACCGAGGAGTCTGTAAAGGTCGTTTCCACCCTGGAGAGAGGCACAGTAATCGACGTTGGCATCGGGCTGAACAACCCAGATGAGCTCTTTGCAGGGGTGGTTGAAGTTGAGTTTGATTTTGTTGGAGGAGGAACCGACAGACTCATCACCGGTGAACTGGAGTTGCTCAATGAGATACTCGTGGGGGTTCTGAGCCATCTTTCTGCGCTCATCAGTGTCGAGGAAGATGAAATCAACATAGAGAGAAGCAGCAACAAGGGAGGCTTGGTAAGCATTGGTAACAGTGTAAGAGGTGTTGTTGGCACCGGCCAAGCTGGAAACAGCCCAGAGGCACTCACCAATAGGGCGGAAATCAATGTTGATTTTAACTTCGTGATACTGTAAGGCAATGAGAGGAAGGGCCAATCCAGGGTTCTTGTTGAACCAGAACTGGAGAGGAATGTACAAAGTGGTCTCAGGAAGGGCTTTGCGAGGAGCACAGACCTGTCCGGGTCCAGCAGAAGCAGAGCAGGGACCATTGATATCAGCGAAGGTGGGGTCGGTGATATAGGTGAGTTGAGTGGTGTGTCCAATCATCTTGTAGTATCCCTTCTGTTGCTCAGAAGACATAGTGAGTTGGTTCCAGATGTGCATGAAATCACCATACTGTCTGTCGATTCTTTGACCACCAACCTCAATCTCAACCTGGGCGAGGAGTTGCTCACCGGGGAAATCGAGCCAACGAGCATAGACACTGCTTCCGGAGGCAGCCATGCTCTGGTTAATCTCAGGGAGAGTAACCTGAACATAGACACGGTAAGCAAGATCACCGTTTCTGCTGATAACACAAGATACACGTCTTCCGAAGTCAGCTTGGCCATTGAAAGTCTGCTCAATAGACTCCATAGCGAAGTTGGTGTGTCTGCGGTAAGAAACCTTCCAGAAAGTGATTTCGGGGTTAGAGGTCAACAAGGTGTCTTGAACACCATAAGCAACAATTTGCATCAAAGCGCCTGCCATTTTTTATATATTGCTAAAAGATAATTTTTTTCGATTATTTAACCGACACCCCTACTACAGTCTCTACATTTCTTCAACATCATCTCTTTTTTAATATATACATTTATCATCTACATAATATGTAGAGAAATATTGATATTTTTATTGTGATTTTTTATTAGTATTTTCAATGAAAAGACCTTCGAATAAGGGTATCCAAAAACTACAACATAAAAATAAAGAATACATAAGGAACGAATGAATTAACGGAGCACTTATAACACAAGCACAAGCAAATATAATAGCAGTTGGGGTCATTATTCTAAAATGAGTATAAGATTTATTTTCTTTAATTATATTATCAAACATATGCGTTTAATTTTTATATTGATATTTGCTTCTGTAATATTTAGTAGTCAAGCATCAAATCAAAATATAATAAATGAACTTGATAATATATTGAATCATATAACACAACCTTTATCTTATAGTTATCCATATATTAGTTATTCTTATCACAATAGTTTTCAACCATTTTTATCTCAACCATTATCTCAACATTTAAATTCTGTAACACTTTTTTCTCAATCTTTTAGTTCTCAACAATATAATCCAAAGTCATTGTCATATGAGTATTCAAATTCATTCCAATCTTTCATAAAACCATCTCTCCAACCTTCTCAAAAACCATCTCTCCAACCAACTGAAAAACCAACGTTCGAACCTTCTCAAAAACCATCTCTCCAACCAACTGAAAAACCAACGTTCGAACCTTCTCAAAAACCATCTCTCCAACCTTCTCAAAAACCATCTCTCCAACCTTCTCAAAAACCATCTCTCCAACGAACTGAAAAACCAACATTCGAACCTTCTCAAAAACCAACATTACAACCAACTGAAAAACCAACATTACAACCTTCTCAAAAACCAACAGAAACCTCAACAGAAGTTCCAATACAAACCTCTATCACATTTGACACACAATTAACAATGTTATATCCTTATTATGATTTTACCAATATTACCAAAGAATCTCTCCTTTACGCACAATCAAAATCAATGAATTTATCTCTCGACAACATTAAATATAAGGAAACACTACATAATAATCGACGTCGTCTTCAACAACAGCAACAATACAATTTAGTATTTGTTTCCACAATCACAACTCAAACAACCCAAAATGCCTCTCAACAGTATCAATATTATATCTCTCAATTAAATCAATCACTTACTCTCGGACAATTCCAACTCATCGTCAATTCTATTTATTACAAATACAATGCAACACCTGAATATACTATCCAAACGCTTACAGTGACACCACCAGTTATTACAATTTTAAATAATCCAACAATAGTTCCAACAAGTATCCCAACAAGTTCTGACAATCATAATAGGGAACATATAACGGCGAGGTTCGAAGGATGGAAAATAGCTGCGATTGTCGTGTTTATGTGTGTAGTTTATATCTTATTAACTTTGAATTATTATAAACCTTACTCCAAATTTGTCAGTCTCAAAGCATCGATACGTGACCGCATTCTTCACTTTATCGAAAACGACCGCGAAGGTGAAACCCAGAATCAAAATATTCGTGAAGACCAAATCGGTGTTGAACCTGAGAGAACAATGCCGAATACATTGTATGAGGCTCTCTTACAACAAATTGTTCCTCAAGAAGAAACAATAGAAATACCAGAAATAAATATTCGTGATTTTAATGGAGAAGATGCGAGAGAAATTCTAGACCAATTAGAAAATGGAAAAATTGATTCTACCACAGAAACCCAATAATTTAATAATATTAACTATTTTGAATTTAATATTATCCAAGAAATATGGGAAACCGAATGAATTGTTGTATTAGACCCACAGCAACACGTTATTTCTCTACTGTCCAGACACAAACAGAAATACAAACGATAAAATCAATCGATGAATTTGATGCTCTACGCGCGATTAACTATGATGATATTCCATTATTCACATTTAAAAATTATGCGACTTATGGGAAAATCACAAATGTGTATGACGGTGATACATTTACACTTGTATTCTTGTATAATGGCTCTCCAATGAAATATAAATGTCGTTGTCTTGGATATGATTCTCCGGAGATGAAGCCAAGTTTGAAATCGCCGAACCGAGAGAAAGAAATCGCAGCTGCGAAAATAGCCCGACAGAGATTTATAGATATCACAAGTGTGGCTGAATTCATATATATCAAATTTTATGATTTTGATAAATATGGAAGAATATTAGTAGAGGTTTTCATTGATGAAACAGATGAAAAATCGGTGAATACGCGTATGATTGAAGAAGGACACGGATATAAATACGATGGTGGAAAAAAACAGGAATTTGCTACTACTAACACTGCGAATACTACAAATAATTTGTCACTGAACCTGGATAGTATTGTTTAATGTTCTGGTTCTGGTTCTTCATAAATATATCCTTTCGTTGTTTTCATTTTTTTCAGTTTTTTCGTGATTTTTGTATTTTGGACAGGTTTTGTATTATCATCGGATAATGACGATATATTTTCATCATATTGTTCCGATTGTGTATGCATAGTTAAATGACATTTTTCACAGAGAGACATTAAATTCGCGGGGTGATTTTTATGAATATGTTCTCTCCCACTTATCCCAGAAAATCTTCCGGAAACAGAATCAGAATCGCGTTGAGCCATTATATGATGAATTTCCGAACTAACGGCTTCTCCGCATTTTTGACATGTAAGACCACGTAATTTCGCCGAATTATATCCAGAAGATTTTAATTGGAGAGTATTTACAGACGCAGCATATTCCTCTCGAAAATATTTCTCTCTTATTTTAAAAGCATTTTCCATAAAATCATCGGGCATATAGAGAGATTTACAGACTTCTAATCCATACATATTATCTCCCGCACCATCTTTTAATAGGCGGTCATATACTAGACAATCATTCGCTCTATTATAAAAAACAGACATATGTTTTAACCATAATTTCTTCTCTCGTATTAATTCTTGAATCTCCTCATATTTTACAATTTCGTGAAAATGCGTTGCGAAAATAAAGTTCGCCTGATTCTTCATTAAAAGCGCCTCTACACCAGCCACAAAAATACTAAGAGCGCTTGATGTTTCTGTCCCTGAACATAATTCATCGCCCAAAACCATACTATATCTGTCTGCACTATTCAAAATAACTCGCATTTCGCTCATTTCGACAGCAAATGTGGATAGCGATTTAAACAAGTTATCATTTCCTAGAATACGAGAGAAAATAGCCCGATAAGGACGATAAACGAATTCTGTACAAGGAACATAAAATCCACTTTGTGCCATAATAATAGCAATTCCGAGAGCACGAATCAAACTTGTTTTTCCAACCGCATTCGTACCATATAATAAGATACCTTCACCGGTTTCAGAATCGAATTCAACATCGTTGGGTATATAGATTTCGTGTTTATTAATATGTTCGATTAAACAATGACGTAATTGTTTTGCTGATACAGATGCTCTCTGTCTCTCATCCATTAAAATAACAGGTCTACAGTATCCATATTCTCTCGCCAAATAAGCCCGACATTGAAATATATCAAGTTGTTTCACATAATCGGACAGTAATAATAGATGATCATATAATTCAACTTTCAACACTTTTGCGACATAACCAACAAATAATTCTTCGGACATTGTTTGAATCTGTCGTCCGAGGGAAAACATTTTTTTACAAATTTGTGAGAGTTGATAGAATTCGATGTCATCAATACTTCCAGTTCCTCCTACCAATTTAAAATCCGTAAAATCGATGCGTACACCTTTAAAAATAACAATTCGATTCGACGCTGCCGATTCTTTTTTTAAAATACCTTGAAACCCAGGAAAACCAAAATAAACGGCGGCATCTACGGTTTGTTTCAGAAGTTTACCGCGTGTTTTCGTGATTTCAAGAGAGACTCCGGATTTCTCTGTCCGATTCATTTTCACATAATCATCGACATTACTATCCTGATTCGCAAAACGCATTAACATATTAAAAAAACAAAGAATAGTATCGAATTCTTTTTCCGTCTCTCGCAAACTATCAATTAATTGTTGTAATCCAAAATAAGCAGTTGGGTTCATCGCTTTTTCACAAGTTATAGAATCGACCGCTGATTTTACGAAATGCGTTTGAAACGAGTCGATAACTACTTGGATTCCAGTTCCGACACGTTCGTAATCAATGCCAAATAATGACTCCATATTCTCTCTATCCTCAACAGTACAAGTATGTATTTGTTCTAATATTTCAAACGAATTCCATAGACGATAAATCGCAGATGGTTGAATTTTTTCTACCATAATCTGTCGAGAGATTGTTTCAATATCGTATACACCTTTTAAAGACCCGCGTAATAATTCGACATAATGATAATTCGACAATCCATACTCGGTTTTTGCATATTCGTTTTCCAGCCATTCTACATCATAGACAGGGTGTGTAATCATATCATATAATTGTCGTTTTCCCATTGTGGTAATACATTGATTTAGGAACCGACTCACCGATGATAAATTGCCGGCATCGGCGTCTTCAGTTTCCAGAATATTTAATTGTTTCAAGGTATGGTTTGCCAAACGCATATGAATACCTTCATTAGAAAAAACAGGTAAGGCAACTTTGCGAGTTAAATTTGGATTATGAGATTGGACAAAATTCAATAGGAAACAAAAAGATTGAGTGGCGACGGATGCTGTTTGAAATTCCTCACAGGTAGTATAAGCGTCTTCTCCAAAGAATTGGCCTAATATTTGTTCGATATATACTTGTTTTCCGCAGTTTTTGACCATTTCATTCGAGCCATCGAAAAAATGGATTTGTTGTCGGCCATCTTGAATTCCAGAAAATTGTTTTAGTTTTTCCAAATATGAACGAGATTTAATGGGGTCATCGATATCATTAATAAATATAATTTCACAGGGAGTATAAATCGAAATGTTTTTTTCCAATTCATCGAAAGAAGTCGAATTATATTTTGAACCAGAAACCACAAATTCAAATAAATGTGTTATCCCTGTATAAACATTCAAGAGAGAAACCCCGACAATTATTTTTTCGTGAATATTGCGCCTAGAAACCGGGACAGGAAGAGAATAAATACACATAATATAATTACTTAATTTGGTGGAAACAGATTCAATTGGAATATAAGTTCCAGCAGATACAATTTCTGTTAGTTCTCTCTTGAATTTTCCAGTTCCATCATCGACTTGATTATAAATAACAGAAGTGTATCCGGCATTGGAGAGAATATTCAAGTATTTTTCTAACATATAATCGCGAAACCCAGCCATTAAAACTTGACAACCATCATGAACTGCTTGTTTTTCAGCACAAGAGAGATTACAAAGAGAACAAAAATCGAGAATACAACTTCCTGTTGTTTCACCGGCGGGGGTTTTCAAACCATAGACTTCATAAAAAGAACCGACCATCATAAGAAGAACAGTTTTGGGTCCATATTGGGATACATAGGTTTTAACTAATTGTAAATATTCGGCATAAATTGTGGGTTTTGTAGTGGTTGAATTTGTTTTTTTGGGAGGCATTTTTATAAAGTATCGTAATAAAAATGATAATCATATCATTTTTATATAGTCTTATATAGTCGTATTAATGTTAATCGTAAATTGTTTTTTATACATAGGATTCTTCTTTGAGTTCATCTTCCGATGTCATTTGTGGAAAAGAGGTTTTCAAGTATTCCAAATAATTCTTAATAGCAGTGGTTTGTCGATTACGTTTTTTAACTGGTTTTGCCTCATCATTTTGAGATACTGATTTGACAGTTCGTTTCGTTTTTTTCTTGGGTTTATATTCTTCTTCTTCTTCCTCTTCCTCTTCCTCTTCTTCCTCTTCTTCATCACTGTCGACGATAAAATCATCTTTCACATATCCGTGTTTTGTTTTTGGTAATTGTTCATCGTCGTCACTATCCTCACTTAATAAAGATTCATCGTCGTCATCAATATCTTCAAAACCACCCATAAGAGTTTCGACAATGTCTTGAAAATCTTGTTCTTCAATTTCAACATATTTGCCATCTTGAGAGACCAAAACTGCCAAGTTTCCGAAAAGCAAAGTAGAATCAAGAGGTGGAGGTAATTCAAATTTATTTTCAGAACCGGCTCTTCCTGTTTTTTTTCCAAATATTTCGATTTTATATTCACCATCTTCAATATCCATAGACCAAGTATGAAGTAATTCAAAACCATCCGCAGTTTTCAATCCACATTTTTTATATAATTCATCTCTATTAATTTCTTTTACAAGTGTTTTTTTAATATCACCATTCTTCTCAATAATAATAAAACTGATTTTTTGTTGTTTTGACATATTTTATGTCGCCGGATATTCTGGTTTCATAATCTTTCTTTATACATTTTCATTAACTTTGCGTGCGGATATATATAATGGTTTTATCTCGTGTTCTATAATAAATGTTTGATATTTTACCATATATTTTCTTATTTTTACTCGTAATTTTATTTACTCAATTCTTATTAATTAAAATCTATTATCCGTTTTGGAGTTGTATTCCCGCATATCATTCTTATAATTATCTGAGGAGAGCCTATTTACGTTTTAAACCAACTGATTATTCGTATAAAATACAAACATTACCTAAAAAAAATAAATATTATATGTCTCAAATCAAAACAACCTGTTCATATGATGCCTCTTCGGAATTAATAACAGATGTGTGTCATCTACTTCAAGATTCTTATATTGCTTCAGAAAAAATCCTTTTCACAATTCAGCACCCGAATCTAATATCATTACTATCCGGTCATTTCATCTCTCCTTATATCACTTATTTTTATCATCCAATAACTCATAATCTTCTCTCGACAGTAGTAAATATACCATATCATATTTATGATTCTACTGGGGATACGATTGCTTATGCGAATGAATATCAATGTGTAAAACATACCTTACAAAATAAAGAAAATCCGGATTATGACGCCAAATATAAATATCTCTCCGAATACACAACAGCAACAAATCAATATCTGGTTTCAGTCTCTCAATTGTATCAAAATAATAAGACTACCTCAATAGGAATTCATATGTCGTATGATGAGACTATCCCAGGATTAATTCCAATTACAGAATTCACTGTTTCCTTATTTTTGATTCTTCCCCGGATTCGAACTCCCAAATATCCGGCGTCAATTCAACATAAAGAAATCTCTCGCGCAAATATTCATATTCTTCAATCTTTTTATGATTCTTTTGGGGATATGAAAAAGTCGAAATTATACTCTCATATGATTTATACGAATCTGTCGGCATTGAAAACGAGGATAGATGCGAATAGTAGTCATGTTTATGCTCTCACAAGTCATCCTGGAGACCAAATAATAGGATTATATATATTTGAGGACGCATATACATTGTTTGAATCTGTAGAATTGGATAAAGAAAATAATAATTCAGGAGAGGCTGGGAGAGGCAAAACATATTCATTAAAATTCAGTTTTTCGAATAATAAACAGGAATCGACAAGTACAAGTGGTATGTTTTATGGAGGATTTCTTCTCTCACTCAAAGCATTAATAAAGAAGAATTTGGATTATAATGTACTGATTATGAATAATATAGGACATAATCAATATTTATGGAATTGTATGAAAAGCGAAAATAAAACAATAGTAGAGAAACAGGGAGGGTTTTATTATATAAATTATGTGGTGAATGGAATGCCATTTGCGTCAAATTCCGTATTATTCATTTGAAGTATTTGGAGAGGTTTGAGAGACACTTGGTGTCCAATCAAAAGCATTCGCGAATAATATTTTTTGTTCAGGAGAGATTTGGAGAGGGAATTGAACCGCAAATTCAATAATCAAACTACCGGCGTGTCCATCTCTCTGAAATCCCATTCCTTGAACAACTTTTTTAAGTCCAGGAAACACGACACTTGTCTGATTATCCATACGCACGTGTTTGCCATTAATATGGTCAAATTCAAAAGTAAATCCACATAATGCTTCTTTCAGAGAGATTGTTTTATGGTAAATAAGATTCAATCCTTCTCTCTTGAATTCAGCGTGTTCTTTTAATTGGACAATTAATTTCACATCACCTTTATTTTGTTCATTAATTCGATTTCCCTTTCCTTGTAGAATAATCATTTCATTCGTGTCGATACCTGCTGGGAAATTCACATAAACAGTTTCTTTTTCGTGTATTTTTATTTGACTTTCCTGAACCCATCTCTCAATTTCGACAGGAATGGATACACCGTGATAAGCATCCTGAAAACTGATTTCAATATTTTTGACGATAGGAGGAGGTCGAGAAATATTCATAAAAGACATAGAAGGACCACCTCTTCCAAAAAGCATTTCCATAATATCGATTTCCCCTGGCATCCCACTTCCTCCGGAAGCAAAATGAACATTAACACCGGGTCCAAATGGAAATCCCGGGGGGAAACCCGGTGGAAATCCTCCCATAGAACCACCATCTAGTTCCATATCATACATTTGACGTTTGTGTGAGTCACTTAATATTTCATAAGCATTATTAATTTCTGGATATTTAAGTTTGGCTTCTTCAGATGGATTTCGGTCGGGATGATAACGGAGAGATAATGTTCGATATGCTTTTTTGATTTCATCAAGAGAGGCGTCTCTGCCAATACCTAAAATGTCATAATAAGTCATTTGGTTTTAATTTAATATATAACATTTTTTTTGTTTAACTATTTTTACGTAGAGACGTAAAATTATAGCATATAATAAAATAGTTACGTAGGAATAAATGGATTTGTCTGAACACGAAGAATCATCTGATGAACTTTTATCGTCTTTATGGACGAAAGAGAGACAGTCATGGATTCTTATAAAGAAAACAAGGATTCTTGTGTTTTATGATGAGAGATATTCGCAATATTTAGAAGTTGTTTTAAACATAAATAATCCAACATTTTTCACAGTTGATACAATGTTTAAAGTAAAAGAGAAAGATATTCCTAGTTTTCTATTGGGCGTGCCTCTCGCAGTATTTCCATATAAAACAATAGAAAAACTAAGAATTCGTTCTGCTTTTATAGAAAGAAATTATCAAATCGAACAATTCTTATATATTGGAAATTATTATCGTGATATTTATCATTTTCAAAACGGTTTAGAATCTTTTCACACTTGTAAAATTTGGAATCCAATAGATAAAAAATACATATTTGATTTTTATACACTTGTCGGAGAGAATGAAACATCTCTCGTGAATTCTGTTTTTGAAAGAATTAAGAATCTAGGAGAACAAGTTTTATCCAAATTGTTTCGTTCTGAAAAGAAGTGAAAAAGTAAAGAAGTAAAAAATAAAAGGAATGTGGTATACCTCTATAAAACAATAGAATGTTGTTGTATAAATGAAATTCGATAAAAATATTTTGACTAATGTGTTATACGCATTATTTGCGATTGCTGTTATTTACGTAATTTATACTTATGTTGATTTAAAAGAGGGAATGGAAATTCCTCATCCTCCAAGACAAGAAGAAACTGAATTAAAAGCAGTACCTGAACAACAAACTGTTGCCGCACCTGCCAAACAAATCTTACAGAACGGAGAACCTAGTTCTCTGCCTTATGAGATTCCTCTTCCTCCAGCAATGACACCCGGTTCCAAAAATTAAACATTTGCATGTCGCAAGTTGATTCGGATAAATATTATTTTTTATAATTTTTATGCTTTTTAGTTCCTTGTTTATTCATATATATCGTGTTGAAAGTTGTGTTTTTAGATGGATTAGTATGAGATAATTTGACAGGAGCATAACTTGGTGTATCAGTCGGTGTATCAGCCGGTGTATCACTTGATATAGGAGTTATTGTGTGTCGTTTTAATTCTTCATTGCTAAAATCAACATGAGAATCCCAATAGAAATCGCAATCATCCCATGTTCCATAAAACTCATACTTATGCATTTGTAATATACTATTATTGATATATTATTTATGTGTTGTACAAGAGTATAAAAAACTAAAATATGTTCAATTTATTTTTCATTTATATACAATAAAAAATAAGACATAATACTAATAATAAATCTCTCGACTACACTAAACACAACAATAGAGGAGCATTTAGGACACGATGAATATTGCGTGTTGATGCGACTGTTGATGATTTGAAATCACCACCTGTAAATTGTGTATCCTGAGTAGCACCATAGTTAATAGCATTTGTAACACCAACATTATTTTGTGGATTATACACTTCACTATCAATATCAAGATTCAATGTAATTGTAGTTCCCTTAGGTACCCATATGATATCTTTCGGCAAAAATCCATCGGCGACACCATAATTACTGCGATTATTCGGGTCTGATGCGATACCAGTCTTACTTGCGTTTGGTGTGCGATTACCGAATACATCAGCATCTACAGCGTATCTCAATAGTTTATTGATGTTTGAGATAGTAATACTACCCGAAGCATCACGGATATATCCTCCCTTTCCATCATCATAAACACCAGTTAATAGATTCATAAAAGAATTCGCATCGAACACACCGTCATTGATTTCGAATTGTGAATCACCGTTAAACAGAGAGGCAAAACCCCCAGTGTATCCGAAATAAGTGCGAACATAATTCACAAAATCCATATACATACTGCTATATTTGCCGACACTTACCACTTGAGAGGCACTTGTAACTGCCTGTATAAATTCTGCGATAGTAATGGTAATCGAATCGACAGCAAAAGCATCAGTAACTTCATTGAAAGTTGTGGAAAGAATATTATAATTGGCATCTTTGGATAATCCTAATTTGGAGTTCAAGAGAGCCACAGGGAATGTAATTTGAACGGAACCAGTTGTATCATATTGATAAATAGTGCTGGATTGATTTAATTGAATATCGTCGAATCCTTGTTCCATTGTGAAACCACCTTTGGCCACGAGAGCATATTGGTTTCCTCTAACAACAGTCGAAGGATTCACTAATGCGTTTCCAGCATAATAAGTAACAATACCGTCAACATTAGGATAGAGTTGATAAATCGAATTCACTTGGATGTTATTACTCGAAGAATACATCACATTCTTCACAGTAAGAATATCAGTATTCACTGGAGCACCACGACATTGGAATTGTATACAATCGACACTGGGTGCCAAATTGCCATTCGGTGCCTGTTCAGGGTCCAATAGATAATAAGCCTCCCAAGTATTATCAATGATTGACCAAATCGGTGCTCCAGTTGGCACACCATAATCGGTTAATTCGTATAATTCGACTTTAACAACATCAGTATAATCAGTAGAACCGAATTGAATAATTTGTGTCATTCTATACCATTTATCCACCGATAATGTGGCAGGACAATCACGAGTTGTCCATCCATAAGGTGTTTGTTGTCCAGCAGCATTTATAATTTCGTCTCCTTGATTTACATATCCTTTGCTAATCAAATCAACACCCGAATATTGGGCTTTAATGGTTCCTGCGCTGGCATACACTTTAAACCAAGTTGTACGGTCCTGTCCCCACGCTTCAATCTTACATTGAGCACCATCGACAGCAGTCATCATCTTGAAATCAACAGTAGCGAAGAAGTCATTAAAGATAGTATTGGTATTATCAGATGCAACTGATGAATTTGATTTTCCGGCGACATTGGAGAGACGAGGCATCTTGGCATTATCAATAACACCATCATTGGTATTACTGGCGTGTCCAATAATTGCAGTACCGGTTGCAGTACCTTTACGAATTGTAGTGGGGCAATTTGCGGGACAGTAAACAACAAATGCGGGAGTATTACCTGGTTTACGAACATCTACAGTCGAAACAGTCATATAGTTGTATCCCATTTTCATACTTGTAAAAAGACTGGAATTCGAGAGATTGAAATTATAATCGGTGGAAGTAGTAACAAGATTCAAACTGTTACAAATGAATTCGACATTCGCAGCGGAAGCACCACTATTGGTTCCGAAAGCAATCAATGAAATATTGTCAGTTGGAGATAGTGTGCCTCTAGAACTGTAAGTATCTTTTACAAGTTGAATATTAGTGTGTCCAATAATAGATGGAGCGGAGACAGAAGCACCAATTGGGACCCATAGACATACTTTTGAACCGGCAGCAACTGATTGATTCACGATATAGGTGGCACGAGCATGATACCAAGAAGCGGCATCTCCAGTGCCGGTGGGTGCGGTATAGACAGTGATAAAAGGGAGAGAAACATTATTAATAACTTTCAAAGTAGAGAAGAACATTTTCAGGTCATTGACTTTGAGAGGTGGAGCATTGGCTTCAGTAATAGGTTTGGTAGGAATATACCAATTAATTTTGCGACCTTTGGCGATATTTTTATAATACCAACCGTCATAACCTAAAGCACTTATAGTGGGAGGCATAATGGTAGGAGGATCACCATCAGCGTAATTGATTCCATTGGAGAAAATATTACTCATTTATAATAATGCCTATGATTTTTGGTGAAAGGTGCCCAAATTAATATAATCCATTTTCAATAAATTTATCTAAATAATCTTCCATAAATATCTCTTTATTTCCTTCGTGTTTTTTCTTAAACACATATTTATCGCCTTGTTTTTTCACACTCCAACCATCATTGAGAGAATTAAAAACAAATCGCATTTGTTTGATTTCTTTTAGAGAGATTTCAACATACTTACTTTCCATATCATCATATATTTCCATATATAAATATATGATACTTAGTTATTAACGAAGAAACGACACTTACGAAAATTGATAATATAAGAATATAAACTTTTTATAAAACATAAAATATAAAAGATGTATTCATCGAAAACAAAATCAGAACTAATCGCAATCTATAAGGAAAAACAGATAAAAGGATATAGCACAAAAACAAAACAAGAATTAATTGATGGACTTGTTGCGAGCGAAGCGAGCAATCATCAAAACGTTGATAATAATAGTATTACCGAAACACGACAAGATTTACCAAGTAATACGACCGTCGACACACTTGACATTGTCACACCTTTAAGCTTTGCGACCGTCGGCAAATCACAAAGTGATTTACCAAGTAATACGACCGTCGGTGGGACGATTGTCCCACCTTTAAGCCCTGCGACTGTCGGCAAATCACAAAGTGATTTACCAAGTAATACGACCGTCGGTGGGACGATTGTCCCACCTTTAAGCCCTGCGACTGTCGGCAAATCACAAAGTGATTTACCTTTAAAAATGATAGACTTATTTGCTGGAACTGGAGCATTTACATACGCTTTCCAATCAACAGACCTAGTCGAATGTGTATTCGCAAACGATATGGTAGAATGGTCAAAAACTATATATGACCATAATTTTGGCAATTCACATTCTCTCACGCTCGGAGACTTAAATGACATCGATGTTACACAAATTCCCCAACACGATATATTAACCGGTGGATTTCCGTGTCAGCCATTTAGCATTGCGGGAAAACGTGATGGATTTAATGATGTTCGTTCGAATGTATTTTGGAAAATTCTTGAAATTATTGATTATCACCAACCAAAATGTGTAGTTTTAGAAAACGTGAAAAACCTAGTCTCTCACGATTCGGGAAAAACATTTGAAACAATTCGTTCAAATCTTGAAAATAGAGGTTATAATATTCACTATAAAGTATTAAACACATCATCAATTACAGGAGTTCCACAACACCGTGAGAGAATATATATCGTATGTATTCGTTCAAAAAAAATATCAGACAAATTCTCTCTTGAATTCAATAAAATACAAAAGCAAACAATTGAATCCTTATTAGAAACCAATGTTCCGTCCAAATATTATTATACTGAAAGGTCATCGACTTGGGAATTAGTTAATAATGCTGTTAAAAAACATAATACAGTATATCAATATCGGCGTGTATATGTGAGAGAAAATAAAAGCAATGAATGTCCAACACTAACGGCAAATATGGGGACAGGAGGTCATAATGTGCCAATAATATTGGATAATAACGGTATAAGAAAATTCACACCACGTGAATGTTTTAGGTTTCAAGGCTTTCCTGATGATTATCGACTACCAGAAAGAATGTCTGATTCAAACCTATATAAATTAGCAGGAAACGCAGTATCGGTTCCAGTTGTTAAACTGATTGCGGAACGTCTTGTTCCACTATTGTTGTCGGAACATGATTAGATACCGATTTTACAAAAATATTTTGAAAATTACCGTCATATACCTTTACACAGTGTTCTTGAATTTGTGGATACATTTTTTCCCAAGCGATATGAGGACGTCTACCTTCGTCACATTGTTCGGATAATGTTTGTGTTTTATTCATTTTTATATTTCTAAACTCAGGTGAATCGTGTGTTAAATTTACTCTCCATAAAACAATACGGTCATCTAACCATTGTCGTAAATCGAGAAAATATAATACACCGAATTTTTTATCTGGTCCAAATTGACTTGGTCCATCCGATGTGAATGATTTCACCTCGGGTTGTGACTTCCCAACATATTTTGGAGAATATAAATCACCACATGATACCAATTTATTATTTCTATTTTTGATACCTTTTGCCCACATACAATCTACATCATCATCATAATTACGAATAATAAATTTCGCGATATTTTCAGTTATATCTTCTGGTGGATTTTGTTGTCGAATTGGGAATCCTCTTTTATTTAGCTCGCTAACTTTTAGATAAGATATCTTATAATCATTGTATCTCTCGATTAAAATATCTTCAGTGTATTTATCATCCATTGTATTTGTTTTACTATTATCTATTTGTGTTTCTATATTTTTTGCCAACATTTTCCCTTTATATTTTGGGGTTTTCTTGACGCGTATAATAATTTTCATCATAAATAATAAAATTGCGATTCAATATTATTATTTTTATTAAGCACAATGTGTGTGTTTCAATTTTACAATCAACGTGTCATTGTCTTGTAAGTTCGATGATATATACGTTTGCTATGTCGCCGTTTCTTACATTTTTTATTTTTTCTGGTGTTTCTTCGTTTACCGCCCTTATGTGTATATCGTGATAATATAATCGTAACATTCGGCGCATTTTCCAAGGTTTCTATAATGCTATATCCATCAGATTGAATCAAGTCTCCATTACACGTTGGACAGTGTGGGTCATATCGATGTTCCACAAAGTCAATTATACATTTTCTATGAAATAAATGACCATTTGGACAGGCTCTAATAGCATCATTGTAATCTTTACGGAACACTACATCACCATTCGTATATTTTGTATATGATACCCAAAGAGCAAGACCATTTAATGGGTGAAAACAAAGTCCACATAGACCCCTAGATTGAGAATAATAACTATCAAGAACAATTGTTTCATTTTTACGTATTGGCCATTTGTCTATTTTTGAACGTAATCCACTTTTATCAAACATTTTATCCATAATCACATCATCATTCACAATCATAGTATTTAAATTTTGATTAAATGAAGATGCTCCTGAAAACATATGACTCATATCTGTCACATTTTCAACATTCCACTTAAATAATGGTTGATTAAATCGTCGTGCGAATGAAAACATCCCAACCATATTCGTTACATTTTTAACATCCCATTTATCTAGCGGTTGGTTAAAATTCGTTGCACCTAGGAACATTCCGCTCATATTTGTCACATTGCTAACAATCCACTTATTTAACGGTTGATTAAACTTAGTAGCACCTTGAAACATTCCACTCATATTTGTTACGTTACTAACATCCCACGTACTCAATGGTTGATTAAAATTTGGTTTATCTCGAAATAAATTACTCATATCGGTTACATCGCTAACATCCCATAGCCATATATGTTCATAACGATTTGGATTTCCATCTAAATATTCATTTACAAATTGATGAATATTCTCATTATTAATATTATTCGGTCCTGACATTATTATATAATTTAATTACATAATAACATTCGTCAATGCCCATTTCTAATCAACCTAGCTACAGATTTGAATATAGCACACCTACGGTGTGCGAATTCTAATCGACACGATTCATTTCACTATTGGGGTCAGACTCTGTAGTATCTCCATTTTTCATATGTCCAATAGCGGATTTGGGTGTTTCTGCGACTTCACGGCTCTCAAAATCGACAGTTTCTTTTACACCAACTAATGTTCCATCTTCAGTAATACTTTGGGTCAATTTATTACCGGATTGTTGAGCCTTGCGAACATTTTCTTCGATTGCCTTGCGTTTTGCGTCTTTCACACGTTGGTCGAAATTCTCTTTTGCCTTCTCTTCATTCTTCATTTTCTCTGTATACAATTGATTTAATTCTTCCTCTAAGAATTCGACACGACCAGTCTTATAAGCATCTGGATCCCAAGGCATCCAGACACCAACCTGACCAACAAGAATATCGTGATTCTTATCGCTCTCTCTGAGTTTTTTGGCTCTTAGTTCGGCTTCGGCTTGGCTCGAATAACTGCCACGAATTTTAAGACCACGGACAGAGGTTTGGAACTCGTGTTCGATATTGAATTGCTCAGTAAGTTTCTCTTCCATGTTATCTAAAAATGTTTTATAGTCATTAGTAACACTGTAGGACTTTAGAACAGTTTTTTCCTCTTCAACATATTCTTTTAAATCGGCCAATACATCATCGATTTTTAACTTGTACTTAAGAGAAATAAAGTTTAGGAAATCACTAAATTTCTGAATAGAATGAGAAAAATCCCATTGTTCCACAAATTTCTCAAATAAAAAATGTTCTTTCTCTTTTAAAATTTTTTCAGGAGAGATAAATGAAACACAAACAAATTTTTGATTTGACATTTCAGGATCCGCATCCAATACATCAATATATTTAGGATTCTTTTTACCGTTGACTTTCTTTCTCTCGAATTTAGACATTGTTGTTTAAGATTATAATATCACAAAAGATTCTTTTATATGTGTTTTTACCGCGCTCCTGATAAAACAAATTGGGGTCTTTACCGTTTTTTTATGTTTAGTAAATTTATAAAATCAAAATGTCCGGTGATTTAGTGAAACGCGCTATTAAATATATTGTCGAGGGTATTGTCGTTGCTCTCGCTGCCTTCGTCATCCCCAAGAAACAGTTGAATGTTGAGGAAGTTGTTGTCATTGCTTTAACTGCCGCTGCAACATTCGCCCTTCTTGACTTTATGTCTCCCGCCCTTGCTGGAAGTGCTAGAAATGGTGCTGGTCTTGCTATTGGTACTGGTGTTGCTGGTGGTATCCGTGTTCTTCCTGTCAATTAAACGTTGATACCGGTATAGGATGAATCTTATTTATTTTCTTATTTATTAAGATAATAAATATACGAAAAAAATACAATATGTACAGTCGATACAACAATATGTACAATCTATATCCATAATTTATCCATTTGTCCAATAATATTTAAATATTCTATACGTTCGCAACACCGTTTTCCCATTGTGGTAAGACCAATACCATATTTTTCGATTTCTTTTTTTGTGATTGTTATTGTATTATTTGCGCCATATTGTCCATGAATTGAAAGATATTGAATAGTTAATAATAATTGATGTTCTTTATCAAATGAATACATTCCAAATAAACTGTAAATATTATTTGGATTTTCTTTTGGATTTTTTGAGAGAATACAACGCTGTAAATATTTGATATCTGATTCTGGAATCATATTTATTTTATTACAACATTATGCTCGAAAACAATTGAGTGTTCAATTTTGCTTATTATTGATCGCATCGATAATTTCGGTTTTGAATTGTTGTCCAGTTTCGGAATATGATGGTAACATATAATCAATAATTCCCATAGAGATGTATCCATCTCGATTCGCAAGTGTATAATCGTAATGTAACATCATATGATATATTACTTTCGAATCATTATTTACGTAGATTGTTGGATAATAATAACAATTCATTATTTCAAGTCCATCAGTTTCTGTTTTTAATTCATTTTCGATTGAGATTTCTTGTTCTTCTTTATTGATTTCTTTATGTTCTTGTTGTTCTTGATTATCATAATCTTCTTGTTCATCAGTTTTATTGACAGATTCTTCACGACACATCCGAATCATTCTTTCTATCTCTCCCAATAAACATTGTAACGCATATTCAGAATCCAATTCTTCGATTTGAATTTTTTGATAGTCATTGTTGCAATTTATGAGTTTCTGATTCATTTGTTATTGTCGTTGTTGAAATACTTGTGTTTGATTATGTAATACTTATAATAGAGAACAAAAACGAATTCAATTTTAGGTGGGAGTGCTTTGACATTATTCATTACAATAAAAAAATATTAGAATGAATTCAACCTTTGCACCTTTAAAATGCCGATTAATAAGTCATAAATTGCCGATGGCAATTTATTGACCATTAATGGGAATTTTTATCGGTGAAAAGTAACAGTTGCCTTCGCATTTAAATCGCCTTAATAATTCCTACGGAATTATTCGGCGTTTTAAATGTGCAAAGGCGTAAAAAATACACATTATAATATATATTTTTACGCCTTAGAAAAGGTATATCGGTTTAGTTCAATACATTAATGATATTTTCCATAAAATTCTTTCCAGTCTGAGTGAATTCTTCTTTCATATCATCATCCACGATTCCAATACAAACTGAACAATTTGGATATAAGTCGGTTCGATATTCAATCTGTAATGTCATATGATATTTAATTCCATTATTATCAGTAATAGTCATAGGATAGTAATGAGATTTTAGGATACGAAGACCATCCATTATTTTTTCTTTTCGTTGTTCGAGTGTGTCAGTAATGCGTCGTTCATCTGGAAGGTTTTGTTCAATATTGTAACGGTCTTCCACATAGTTCATTAGGGATTTTATGACGTATTCTTGGTCGGGTTCATCCACTTGGATATATCTTGCCTGTCCACCATGTAAGCGTAAAAGTTCAGTGCGGTTCATTGTTCGGATAGAAATTAGTTAAACAAAGATGAATACTTTATTTGATTGTGTTATTTTATTAAACTATCAAAACAAACGGAATTCAATTTTCGAGGAAACCGTAGGTTTCCTCGTGCACCTTCCTCAGGCACACTTCGTGTGCCGGTATTACCTTCCTCCCTTCGGTCCAAGCGCCCATAGGGCGCGAGCCAATATTAGCACCGCGCAAGCTGGTGCTAATATCTTGGAAGGTAAGGATTGACTAGGCTTTTGAATATAATTGTGAAAACCTTGACAACGGCCTAGTTACTCCTTACCTTCCAAGATATTAGCACCAGCTTGCGCGGTGCTAATATTGGCTCGCGCCCTATGGGCGCTTGGACCGAAGGGAGGAAGGTAATTCTTAAGGAGGTGGTAAGGAGGAACCTCTGGTTCCTCCTAAAATTGACACATCTTTTTGGGATTTCTTTTTTCGATATCTAACCTGCAGAATGTTTGCTTTTCGTATAATTCAATCTTTAAGTCTCGATACTGGTGTCTCTTCGCCCCTATTTGTGGTTCCATTTCATCCCGATTATCACCAAACTCACACAACTTATTATTTAAAGGACAATCAAGGTAATGTATGGAAAGAATCAAAATATCAAGGAAACGCTATTTTCGGTGGTATGAATTATCACGATTTATTCCATAAAATGAATCAAAACAATTCTGGACAAACTATATATCCTATGATTACTACAAATCCAAAAACACCTTGGACAAATCAAAAACAAACTTGGACAATTAAGAATAAACAATTATCATCAACAGCAAAAGATATTCATCAGTATAATATCTTTTGTCAAGAACATTGTTTTCATAAACAAATTTACGACGAATGTTGTATTTATTGTAATGAATAAATAAATGCCAAAAAAACCAAAAAAACAAATAAACCCATAATAAATAAGACACAAACTTTCCTCTCAATCCATCATTATTCATCATAATCGGCATCATCATAATCATCCATAATACCTGTGTCTTTTTTTACATTATGATCCAAATATCGATACATACGTCGAATATCTAATTTATTGATTTCATAGGTATCGAACATTTTTTCAATTGAATTCACAGTTTGTACATTGTTTATACAATCACTATAATAATTCTCATAAAATAGTCGCATTTCTTGAAAGAACGCAATCAAGTCTTTTTTATCCATATCCAATTTCTGACATAATTCATAAATGAATCCAATGTTATTATATTCAGTGGAATATTTGGTTAATACTTTTGTAAATCGCACTTCATATTTATCGATTTTTTCGGCATCCACTTGAAACCGACTATGAAAAAGTCGGTTATTATAGAATGTTTTTATTAAACTGCTCATTTCATTAAACTGCCATATTTGATTTTGGAATGTGATACGGTCAATATAATCCGAAAAACAAGTATTTTCCAAGAAGGACAGATAGAAATCAATAGTTCCTAATACGCGATTGGGTAGTACATCAACAATGTTTTCGTGCCATAAAAGCGCCACAGTAGTTCTATCAGTTTCATTCATAAGAAGACTATGTTCATTTAAATTATATTGTCGAGAGAGCAATGATTTCGTTATTTTATTCGTGTCCTCATTAAAAGATTTCGTATTTAGAATGCCAGTTAAAATAGTGCGTTTTATCATTGTTTTATCGTGATGATACAATTTATCGATGAATCTCATTTTCCTTAAATCGCCATTCACATATTCGACAGCAGTCATCTTCTGGTCGGTTTCTAAATCAGGATAGAGAGTTGAAATACATCGATGGACTTGTTCTACTGTCGGTGTTTTAAATTCAAAAACGTGGCAAACTTTCATCAGTTCTTTGATTTTTTTATCGATGTTATAATTTCCAATACAAATAATGGGATTCAATGTTATATTTTCCGTTTTCTGTTTCTTTGTTTTCTTTTGTCGAATAAGTTTTATGAGAGCAGAAATACCGCCTTTGTCGCCATTATTCATACCGTCGATTTCATCCATGACAATTGCGATTTTACGGATTTTATTACGCATCATATCCAAGACATTACAGGTAGAAATATTATTACTTGCGATATTTTCAATTAATGCTTTATTGCGAACATCACCTGCGTCATATTGGATAATATCGAAATCGAGGTCTTTTAATATTTGTTTTACGAATTCTGTTTTGCCAATACCGGAAGAGCCATAAATATAAATTCCTTTTTTGATAGCGATGTTATGTTTATTTTTATCGAAATCGACGAGAATTTGGCGAATATCTTGATAATGCCTCTCCCGGTCAAACATTTGATTAATAAATTTAGTATTCATTCTGATAAAAGATAGTTAGTAATAATAATTATCTTTTACATCGATTTTCAACGCAATATATCAACATATCAAACCAACACGCAACATATCAACATATCAAACCAACACGCAACATATCAACATATCAAACCAACACGCAACATATCAACATATCAAACCAACACGCAACATATCAACA
>Ga0255211_1000026_pt1 | contig 52347 bp, 46 predicted proteins | sample Miss_Yuk_RepB_8d_FD_183036 | JGI IMG/M metagenome (GOLD analysis project Ga0255211, IMG submission 183036) | Freshwater microbial communities from Mississippi River, Louisiana, United States - Miss_Yuk_RepB_8d | ecosystem: Environmental > Aquatic > Freshwater > River | place: USA: Louisiana...
GGGTAAGGGGGGGCAATATTGCCCCCCCTCACGAATGTGTACGAGTTACAAATCCAGAAGTTCGTTATCTGTCCTTAGATATCGATAATGCCTCTCAATTAAATCGTATGTATCAATTTATCTGGTTAAATACTATCCAATCTTGTATGATAGACGCAACCTATGATGTTCAACCTCTCTTTATCAGCGCACCTGATAATTATCAATATCGTTCGAATTATGAGGTTCCTAGAAATAAAGGATTCGAATATGCTGTCGACCTTGTAAGAATTAAGGATAATGAAACAAATAATAATAGCAATAATAATAATTCTCAGAGAGATTTTTCGACATTGGTTGCGACGGCGTCCTTGACGCCTCGCCAAAATGCCCCTTATAATAAGATTCAGTCATCTCTCTCATTCCAAGGAAAACAATGTCATTATAATGAAGGTTCTTTAATTGATCAATTGGAAGAGAAAGGAATTGGTCGTCCATCAACAATGTCGATGTTAGTGGATATTATTCAACAAAGAAATTATGTATTGAAGAGAGATATTTCAGGTAAACGTGTGAAAACAACTGAACATATGTTATTGGCCGGTTCTCTCGGCAAACCGGCGGAAATCGTATCGGAAAGTAAAGAAAAAGAAATTGGCGGAGAGAAACAAAGATTAGTGATTGAGAATATTGGGACAGATGTGATACAGTTTTTAATGGAACATTTTGAACCAATCTTTAATTATGATTATACGAAAACAATGGAAGACGATTTGGATAAAATCTCTACAACTCCTGTCAGTGAAGAAGCACACGGTTTAATGTCGGACCTTTGTCGGAAGATGGACAGAGAGATTCAGGCTCTCATCAAAGAATTAAAAAAAGTAAGTCCAGAGAAAATAAGTTTTCCATTGGCAGATACGAATGATTATGTGGTTGTTTATCAAAGAGGACAAGCCGTATTAAAACAAGTCAGGAGAGAAGAAAAAGAAGAAGTTGGCGAAGAGAAAAAAGAAGAAGTTGGCGAAGAGAAAAAAGAAGAAGTTGGCGAAGAGAAAAAAGAAGAAGTTGGCGAAGAGAAAAAAGAAGTTATTGAGGAGAAAAAGAAAAAAGGAAAAAAGAATAAAACAGGAGAGAAAACAGAAGAGAAAAAAACAAAAGAAGAGAAAGCGAAAGAGGAAGAAAAACCAATATTTAAAAGTATTAAAAAAGGAATTACAATTGATAAAGAAAAATTAGAGAGAGGAGAATATACTTATCGAGAATTAGTAGAGATAGATAATAACTGTTTGGGAGAATATAATGGTATTCCGATTTATTTGAAGACAGGTAAATATGGACCTTATTTGGAGTATACACCTGAAGGACAGAATGGACAAGAAGAAGAAATAAAACGTGTCGCAATCCAAATTACAAAGAGTGTTGGAGAGATAAAAATGGAAGATGTTATTAAGTATTTGGATGGAAGTGGAACAGGCCGAAAACCATTAGCAAAAACAGTAATGAGAGAATTTGGAGATGACTTAAGTGTTCGTATAGGAAAACATGGACCTTATTTATATTACAAGACGTTGGCGATGTCAAAACCTGAATTTTATTCTTTGAAGGGATTTCAATCGAAAGGTGTGAGAGATATTTGTTCAGCGGTGAGAATATGTGATAAAAGTGAAATGATTGATTTTTTTAAGACTCTATCAGGGGGAAAATAAAGGGTTTCGATTCGCACCTGTTCACACGGTGCGAATCTTTAAACGTAGTTCCTCCTAAAATTGATTTATCAATACATATTGACTTTTTAATCAACATAATCACTTTCCAAAACGCTGATTTTAAATCCAATATAGAATTTATTCTATTATTACTATAAAGGAAACAAATGGCAACTCAATCAAATATTTTAACCGTTTACAAATCACGTCGCACTTTAATTGATATTTTAGGCTCTCTTGGATATAATACAAATCTATACAAAAATTTCACAGCATCAGAAGTTGATTCTATGTTAAAAACTGACCAACTCGATATGTTTCTTGATTATGATACTGACTATCCAGACCCAACCGTTTACACAAATTCCAAAGTTTATGTAAAATATATGTTATCCGCCAAACCAGTCCAATTTAATAAAATCAGAGAAGTCGTTTATGATATGTTTGAGTCTGAAACAAGCCAACTCACCAAAAAAGATACACTTATTATTATTTTAAATGATGAACCCAATGATACGATGATTACCAAACTCACTTATTTATTCGATAAAGAAGGCATTTTCGTTGTTATCCATAATATTAAACGTCTTCAAGTAAATATCTTAAAACATTCGATGGTACCACCTCATTTTATCTTGACTGAACCTGAACAAAGCGCATTCTTATTGAAAATGGGAATTAGCCCCGATGAATATGTTCGCAAATTGCCTGAAATTAGTCGATTTGATCCTGTCGCGCTTTGTATTTGTATGCGTCCAGGACAAGTCTGTAGAATCGAACGACCTAGTATTACATCATTGACTACCGATTATTTCCGTGTTTGTGTTTAAGGGTATATATTTTCCATAAGAGGTGTATTTGATGGTTTTCGATGTTCTTTACAAGGTTGATAAACTGCGAATCCAATCAACATAAATACAACACCAGCAGTCACAATAAGTACAATCGCCACAATAGACAATAACATAATATTTTTATTATTCTGTTATTTTGTTATTTTGTAATATCTTTATCCTGTTTTATTTTCTATTTTTTCCATATTTTGTCTTATTTTTTCTCGATGGTTTTCCACCTTTTGAACTCACAGTTCGTAGGGTTTTCAGCCTATGTTTTTTATCACACCTATACATATTTAAATTCTCAAAACTATAAGGTACTGAACCACTTCGACCATAATCAATTACTCCCACGTCGATTTTATTTTCATCTGTTTTATCAAAATCTAATAATACATTTTGATGATGGAAATCATTATGGTATAATCCTCTATTTTCCATACATTGTTGGACACTATTAATACGTTCAGCAACTGAATTACATCTCTCTTGATTTCCATTAATATTGCCATATTGTTTATCCAAAGTTGGCATATCCATCCATTCCATCTCAATAAAAAAGAAACAATCATAAATAAAATCTTCTGATTTATTTTCGTTTTTACCACATCCATATTGAAGTATTTTCGGGGTTTTCATTTGACAATCGTGAGAGATAAATTCCGCATATTTTTGCCATACAATCTCTTGTATAATCGCAAAATCCGCTTCTGGCTTACATTCATAATTATATATTTTAATCGCTGTATTTTTAATCCTATCCTTATACACAAACATACTATATCTTGGATGTGGGACAATATCAAATTGTTTATATTTATGGACAGCAATTGGATGACCGCATTCTGTCGTCGCATAATGAATCACTTCTGATGTTTTTTTTTGATTGTTATACTCACTCTGATAAACATCATTAGCAATATTTAATAATTCTGGCTTATCGTGGTTCAATGTTTTAAAATTATCAATTAACTCTCTTAAATCCTTCTCTTTCTTTTTCGCAGATTTAATACTATGCTTTGGACTCATACTCATTTTTATAGATAAATTATGTAAAAATTTTGGCCGTTTAATTGGACTGATTTGAATTTTGTCCGAATAATTGGTATCTGAAGGAATATCGAGTGTTAATGATTTTCTTTTTTCTGTTTTACTCCGGCTTTTACTTTGACTTCTGCTTCTGCTTCTGCTCCTGCTCCTGCTCCTCTCTCTTTTGCGAATGGGAGAGATAATACTGGATTCCATAAAATACACAACTATTTTTTTGGCGATGATATAGAAAATTGAACCGTTATAATCTTTTTACTTCCGCATCTAAATAAAAAGAATATCTCACTTTATTACATACCCGATGCAACAAGACCATACTCCAGAACAATCGAATCCAAAGAAAATGTTGGAAACTATGATAGACCTCTATTTAGCAACCAACCCACTTGTTCGCCCTGATCGGAAAATCAATGAATTAGAAATACGTTTTGGGTCCAATCCCAAAAAAGGCAAATATATTTCTAAAATGGAATATGATAATGTTGTTAAAAAACTCATCGCCTGCGGTTTTAAACCCGACAATGCTGACGGAACTAATATGATGCGTATTTCTCATTATTATGTGAAACCAAACACCGGTGAAACACGTCAATCTGACCTACGTGCCGAGATTATGGGTGGCGAATTAGTCGAACAATATTGCCGTTCCAATTCTATCCAAAAACTACTCGACATGACTAACAATAATGAAAATAAAATCAAATTCACACGCAAAGAAATCGCGAGAGACAGTAATGAAAAAATGATGAAAAAAGTGTTCTTTAATGATTATAATTTCTCTGTCGCCTATAATCTGGAAAGCGATTTTAATGTGAAATCAAATATGGTCACTAAAATCGTCGCTGATTGGGCAAATCTGAAGAAAACATTTCGTTATATTAATCGTGTTCGTTTCGAAAAACCTGACAGTCCAATCGCAATCGATATTTCTATTATTCGCACCTCTCACACATCGAACGGGTTTATGATTCCCGAATATACTGTTGCCGATGCCGAAGTGTTCTCTACAGATACACGATATGAAATCGAAATGGAAGTGCGTAATGAAAAAATCGGCAAAGGGACCGCGTGGGCAACATCGAAAGCGATTGTCGATGCTATTATGGGTACAGCGCGTATTGTCCTCAGTGGAATCCAATATACGAACTATCCACGCCCCTATCCCGACCTTGACCGTGTTCTACTCGAATATATGCGTTTATTGTATGGAGAGAATTATGAGTCCTCACGCAAATTAACTTCCAAGAATTTCTGTGGTCCATCATCGATTACTCTCCAAATGAAAAACATTATGACAGCCAGTGAATTATCCGATGTTCCCAATATTCGTCTGAATTATTGTGTGACCGATAAAGCCGATGGCGAACGCAAATTGTTATATGTGGACAGTAATGGATTAATCTATTTAATCGATACGAATATGAATGTCCAATTTACGGGTACGATGACGGTAGATAAGGTATTATTCGGCAGTTTACTTGATGGAGAACACATTAAATATGATAAACACGAGAGATTTATTGATACATATGCGGCGTTCGATATATATTATATCGCGGGGAAATCTGTAAGAGAACAGAATTTTATGTATGACGAATCGGTGGTTGAGAATCCAACAGAAGAAATGAAACGTCATCGATTACCCAAACTTCATAGTTTTGTTGCGCGTTTGAAACCAGTTTCTATTATTGACAAAACCTCTGCCCCACCTGATTTCAAAATTATTGTGAAAACATTCTTATTCAGTAATCGCGATAATAGTATTTTCGTTGCATGTTCGAAATTATTATCCGATGTGAAAGATGGCATTTATCCCTATAATACGGATGGTCTGATTTTCACACCAACTCATACCGGTGTCGCAGGCTTGTCCTCCGGACAAGCAGGACCGCTTGAAAAACCTCTGTGGAAACTGAGTTTCAAATGGAAACCACCCCAATATAATACAATTGATTTCTTGGTTCGCTACAAATATGATAAAAATGGGGCAGAAGAGGTACATAACGCATTTGACAATGCCGGTGTAATGGGTGGCTCTGCTGTCACACAATACCGCACTATTGCATTATATTGTGGTTTCGATAAACGTGTTCATTCCTTTATGAATCCTTTCCAAGATTTACTCGATGATAAATATCACGGACAAACCGACGACCTTGAAGACGAATCCGGATACACTGCAAAACCGTTCCAACCAACGAATCCTTATGACCCGAACGCGTGTTTCACAAATATCTTATTGAAAAATGACCAGAATAATCAACTGATGTTTACCGAAGAAGGCGATATTTTCGAATCGGAGATGATCGTGGAATTTAGTTATGACCCCGAAAAACCGAAAGGTTGGCGTTGGGTGCCTCTCCGTGTTCGTCATGATAAAACATATGAATTACGTTCCGGTGTTTCATTGAACTTCGGTAATGCATATCACGTTGCCAATGATAACTGGAAATCGATTCATCATCCAATTACGGAAGAGATGTTAAGCACCGGCGCTGATATTCCGAATGACGAATCAGTTGATGATGTGTATTATAATAAAGCGGATAATGATGGGGTTTCCTATACTGTCGCAATGCGTAATTTCCATAATTTATATGTGAAAAAGAAGTTGATTATGGGTGTCAGTTCGAGAGGTAATACACTCATTGATTATGCTGTCGGAAAAGCAGGAGATTTAAGTAAATGGAAATATTCGAAATTGGCATTTGTATTTGGTGTCGATATATCCAAAGATAATATTTATAATCAGAAAGACGGTGCTTGTGCGCGTTATTTAAATGAGAAGAAAACGAGTAAGCATTTATTCGACGCAATCTTCTTGCCAGGAACAAGCGCTCTGAATTTGAGAGACGGTTCCGCATTCTTTAATGATAAAGAGAGAGATATTGCGATGGCGATTTTTGGACAAGGAAGTCGTGATGCGACGAAATTAGGAAAGGCAGTATATCGTAATTTTGGAAAAGGAGAGAAAGGTTTTAATGTTTCCTCTTGTCAGTTTGCCACCCATTATTTCTTTGAAAATGCGAAAACATTACACGGATTTGTTCGTAATCTGTCCGAGAATACCGCGCCGGGTGGATACTTTGTTGGAACCTGTTATGATGGACAGACAGTGTTTGACTTATTGAAAGGACACGACGAAGGAGCCGGATTCAGTTTATTCGTGGAAGGACGTAAAATCTTTGAAATCTTGAAAATGTATAGTCAAAGTGGATTCACCGATGATGAGACCAGTTTAGGATACCCGATTAATGTCTATCAGGAAACGATTGGTAAACATGCGGTCGAATATTTGGTGAATTTCGATTATTTCGTTCGTGTCATGGAGAATTATGGATTCCACGTGGCAAGTGATGAAGAGGCAATTGGTTTCGGATTTAAACGGGGAAGCGGAAAATTCGGAGAACTGTTTCAAATGATGGAATCGGAATTAAGAATGCGACCAAAAGCCGCTGCGGATTATGGAAAAGCGCCATATATGAGTCGAGAGGAAAAACAGATATCATTTATGAATCGTTATTTCATCTTTAAGAAGACCCATAATGTGAATGCGAAAAAGGCATATGAACACGAGAAAGCGGTGGAGAAAATGGTGGAAAAAGAGAATGCTAAATTTGAAAAGGAAGTGGCGGAAATGATGGAAATCGAAGAATCCGGAAAAGTAGTGATGAAAATAAAGAAATTAGGAAAAAAGAAAATACAAATACAGAATTTCTCTCCAATTATAGAAACACCAGATGAAACGAATTTGAAGAAAGAAATGGAAATAGTGCGAGAGGCGAATACAATACCTATCGAAATACCTGCGAAACATAAGATTACTTTGAAGAAGAAACCAGATTTAGAAAAGGCGAAAAAAGAAGTGGCTGAAGAAGAGGAAGAAAAAGAGGGAGAAAAAGGCAAACGATGCCCAAAAGGAACACGCAAATATAAACCATTAGGAGAAGGATGTTATACAACGGAACAAATTGATGGATATAAAAATCGCAAAGGCAAATAATCCAGAAAAATTATAAATAAACGAATGACACCATAGACATATAAACAAATATAGAAAATTTCGCGGTTACATTCCTATCCATTAATTCTATTACTCCATTATGTCAAACAAATCAACTATTTTACAAGGTTTTAATAAAGTGTTTTTCGATTTTTTTGATGATATTCTTCGTATTCTTCCCGAGAATCCTCACGTAACAGCAGCAATTAATGCTTTTAGCACAATTCGGAAAGCAAATCCTACCGCTATTTGTAAAGGTTGGTATAAATTCGTTGTCAGTCCATACGGCGACCAAATCCAACAAGGTGATGTATCCTTCTTCTTCGATAAAGATTATACAAATGACCTACAGAAACTGAAAAATTCGAATCAAATTCTTGATATTATTGATACTATCCGTGAACCAATGAAAAATATCGGCGACGAAAACCGTGCTCACGTTGCCAAATATATTCAACAATTAAGTCGTTTAGCAACTGCTTATAATCAATAACTCGATGAACAGATAATTATTGAATTATGAAAGTAATATCTTGCGAATGTTATAATAATCTGATATTATTATAACTAACTTACAATGGCCACAACATCGACTATAGTACCTACAACACCATCAGTTACAAACGCTATAAAAACAAAAATAAATACTTGTGATAATTATTTTCTCTATATTTTCCTTTTTTACATTTTCTCATTATATTATGTATTTAAGAAAGAAACCGCATTTGTTGGTTATCTTTTCTTGGTAATCACTTATCTCGCATCAGGTGGTTATTTTTTTAGTGTAGAGAAATCCGGCAGTTTTATTGCCAATGTTTTTCCTGTCAGCAAACCGGCCGTATATTTCGGATTATTCGCCATATTTTTCTTGAATATTTATGCGCTAATACGTATTGTTGATACTTATGTATATATTTCCAGACATAAGGAAACCTTTAATTTTAAAATGACAGACAGATATCGTAAATTTTTGGATCACTTTAATAAATCATTTTTAGTCGGAAATATCTCTCTGTTGGTTGCTATATTTTTATTAAGTTCAAAATTAGTAGGTGGCGGTAGTGTTCTTTATTTATTATTTGCGATAACCACAATATGTACTATTATATGTGTATCCTATGCTCATGAATTTATCCAATTAAAACATAATTATCTGTAGAAAAATTGATACTTGTTGAATTTGTTTTTTATCCAACAACAATAACAAACAACAATAATATGTTATCCACACGTAATTATTCCTCTTGTGGATTTTGGGGAACATTAATATGGTGTGTATTCCTTATCACTGCGATAATTTCATTCATGAATGGTTGTATTCCCAGTCTCGAAGGTACTTGTCCATCTTATATTCACACCACTGGAGAATTAATCGGTTTCCAAGCCAAAAATGCCTCTCATAATCATTATGATGTTTATGGAATTTTCAAATCAGGTCCAATCACTTGTAATGCGATTTTATATGATAAACAACCCAGAACAATTCACGTATCCAATATTACCACGTTTTATGATTATTCTATTGGGTCTAATCACGAGTTATTTGTTTACAAAAAACATATAACTCATTGTGTTATTGATTTCGGATTTACAGAACGAATGAATACCATTTTCGGAATAATTATATTTATTTGTGTTGGAATCGTACCAATAGTCATTCTATGGCATATGCTTAAACCAGATTTGATTTCATATACCAAATATGTAAAACAAGCTTTCCAAATACGACGTCGCAGTTTTATGACAGATAAAGTATATCCCGGTCCAATAATTACAGAAGTGTAAATAGAAAAATATGGTTATGCCACCAAGTATTCCCCTGAAGGATAATGATAGCCCACAAAAACCGGAATATCTTCCTGTCCGCATTCGGTTTTGATTTGCTGTCGAATCTTATTTTGAATCTCTACACAATTCTGTTGAATTAATGATTGTTCTGGTGTATATTCCGCTTTTTCTTGTTTTTTGTTTTGATAAATCGAAAGAGTTCTTGCGCTAGGGTCGGTGGCGTCGGCGACGAAATTGGGCATCCAGCGATAAGGAACCAGTTCCAAGAAATTTTCGTTGAATACCTGTGTCTGGGACCCGACAGGGTCGGGTCCCCCAAAGACCTTTTCAAATACCATCATATAATATTTCTCTTCCAATGTTTTTGGAATATTTGGAATATTCGATATATTCGAAAAACCAGAAAAATTCATTTTATCTAATAACTCTCCATATTTCTCTCCTATTTTTTCTTGTAATACCTCAAATAATGATTTACGTTTCGACGCGACTCCATCACTAAATGCTTCTTTATGACGTTTTATAATTGTTTCAGGCAATGATTGATGTTTGCATGCGATTTCTCTCATCGGTGCTTTTTCGATTTTCGCATTTTCTGGAGTCATTGCTCTTGGTATACGTTGTTCGACAGGTAATCGCAAGTATTCATCGACCACATTAATATCTAAAAATGGGACACGACCTTCCAATCCATTCGACGATATCGATTTATCTGCTCTCAACACATCAAACAAATGTATATCTTTTAATAAACGACGACATTCCAATTCAAAAGACATCGCATCCGGTGAATTATGGAAATATAAATATCCACCCATTAATTCATCCGCACCATCTCCACATAAAACAACACGATTCTCACTTGTCCGAGAGATGAATTTCGACACTAAGTAATTCCCGATACTGGCTCTCACTGTTGTCGTATCATACGATTCAATCGCATAAATCACTTCTGGAATCGCCTCGAAAAAATTCGTCTCGGTTAATATGATTTCCGTATGATTCGAACCGATAAAATCCGCCACTTGTTTCGCATAATATAAATCCTCGGAACCCATTAGACCAATACTATAGGTATCTAGTTTAGAATCCGGGTTTTTCTCTTTTGTGATTCGATTCGCGATAGCACTTACGAGACTACTGTCGAGACCACCCGATAATAAACACGCAACTGGACGCTCTGTATTTTCTATACGGGTTTTGACAGCATTATAGAGAGAATTATAGACGGTATCTAAGGTTGCTACAGAGTTGGTAGGTTGATGGATACGAGGGATACAATAATATTCGTGGGTTTTCACGTAGGACCAGATTTGGTGATTTTGACTGTAATGGAAAACGGAAATGTGTCCAGGGCGGAATTGTTCAACGAAAAACTCGGTGGGGAATGGACTTATCATTTTTAATTCCGAAGAGAAACAAAGCACATTTTGTTGATTATGGGCGAAATAGAGAGGACGAATACCGAGTGGGTCGCGGACAGCATAAAGCGCATTGATATTCGTGTCGATAAGAATAAAGGCGAATTCACCTTCGATGACTTGGAGGAGAGAATCCATACCGATTTTTTTATAGAGATGAATTAGGATTTCGCAATCACTTCCAGTGGTAAGAAGCGGTTGGATTCCGAATTGTTCTGCGAGAGATTTCCAATTATAAATTTCACCATTACAAATTAAATAGATACCATTATGAGAGAAAGGTTGATTTGCTTTTTCGGAACTGAGTCCGTTGATTTTTAAACGATGAAACGCGAGGATAGCATTGACTGGGTCGATAGGAACAATTGCGGAATACTCGGGACCACGGAATTGACCTTTGACGACGGCGGATTCGATGACTTGATTGGTGAATCGATGGGAATCGGCAGTGCGTTTATTATTTAAAAGAGCAAAAATACCACACATAATTAGACAGATTGGATAAAAATATTTCGAATAATGTTTTTATACTTTTATATGTTTGTATCGGGAGAGATTTATTGTTTTATTTTGCGAGTGTTGCGCCGAATAGAACCGCGTTTTATCTTTCTGCTTTTTGATTGTATATTACGGATTAACTCTTGGTCTGAACCACCAGAGAACTGACCAAATGTTACCACACTAAATATGGCTCCAAGTATTGTGAATATGCCATTTATTGTGCCGTTAACAAAATATGGAAGGTGTTGTATTGCGCCACTAATCGTTGACATCATATAATCTGACTGTAAATTAGCAGAGGGCGCAGCAGTAGCATTTGTCGCAGTTGATTCGATATGTTTTCTTTTATAGGTTGGTATTTGAAATGATTCATTATCGTATGTGTTATTTATATCAATGTCAACCGTGTCAGTTCCATTTTCTAATTGAATTGTATATTTACCATTTTCATTATTTGTAATATGTCCCTTCTGCGGTTCGACGTCATTTCCTTTTTTCGTATATACAATTGTGTTTATATCAAGTTTTTGGTGTTGAGTTAGTTTGTTTAATATAGGAGATGTCAGTTCATAATTGAGTATATAATCGTTATTCATGTAAGTATCTATGAAATACCGAAGAACACCACTATCTACGTTTTTAATTATCTTATCGCCTGCAATAAGTTGAATGTTGTACATATTGGTGTCGTTATTTTTATTTATAACTTTCCCAAGCATCCATATTGTTGGAGTGTGACTGGGTTTGTGTTTGGAACCTATGGAACTGACTATTTGATTGTTAAGTTGTGTGTTGTTATAAATAATTAATGCTCTTGTATAGTCAACATTTTGTGTCAAGCGTTGGGCATTAAATACAGGGTTTTGTAAAAATCCAATAACATTATGGAGAGGTATTTCAATGGTATTGAAGTTATCTGGATTAGTTATATAGGCATCGAGCGTTTGATTTGCGTTAGTATCATTTGATTCATGAATCCTTAAATATTTCCCGCTTATTTCATTGGTTCCATTATTATAATTATTAAAAGACCCGATACGGATATCATCTTTGACAAAGTGTTTAATTTTATTAAATACATTAGTTGAAGGTTTTAAAAATAAAACTGGTTTATCGAGAATAATTTGGCTTAATTTTGTATTGTTGTCAAACATGATAAACTGCGGCTGTTGAGTTGTAGCACTTGGAGGGTTTGTAGCACTTGGAGGGTTTGGAGTGTTTGGAGTGTTTGGATCACCTGTAGCACTTGGATCACTTGGAACACTTGGAACACTTGGAACACCTGGAGCACCTGTAGCACCTGTAGCGCTTGGAACAGGTTCTGGAACAACTGGAGCACTCGCGATTGGTTTCGGTTTTGTATATTTTTCTTCGTTTGAAACAAAATAACGAATGTCGCCTTTTTCGGCATAAATCGGTCGTCCTGGATATAGATATGATTTTATTAAATATCGTTCACCATCTAATACTTTTGCGATTGCCCCTAAAAACCATATAGTATCTTTATTTTCGATATTTTGTAAATTTTTTAATTTATTATATGCGTCATGCTTATAAATTACCAAATCCCCGCTCTTTAGTTTTTCGTTATTTCCGATTTCATGTCCAAACCGTGCGCCATTAATAATTCCAAATATGGATGGGTTCACTTGTTGAGAACCAGGTTCTTGAGAACCCATTTTATAGGTATTACCACCTATATATACATATGAAAAACTCAGGGTAGATAAGAATTCAACCTTATTTGTATGATGTACAACATCTGGAATCAAATACAGATTTGATAATTTTTCATTATTTATCTCATTCTCCGTTGATTTTATAAAATGATTGTATGCGTTCATATATTTTTTGTCAGTTTTGCGATAATCCATTGGATGAATTGTCTTACTAATTAACGAAGGATTCACAGTTCCGGTGGTTGAGTCAATTGTCAAAACTAATGGAATATATATTATTTTTTTAGTTGTCGCCATAGTATAGAATGTGATATATTTTCGAATAAATATACCACCTAAATAATGTAATTATTTGTTAGATGTCTTTTATATTTATGCTAATGTATAATATTTAATAGACTCAGGTGAGACACCTTCTTTTATAATTTGTGTTCCATCAGCGCCTCTTACATTTAATTTTATGTCGTATGTTATTGGTTTATCAATATCAATATCAATATTTATTTTGACGACTGTCCCGAAATACCAGTAATTTTGTTGGTCATTTTTGATTTTGTCGGATATAATTACAACATCGCCAATATTAAGTAATTCATTGTTTTCGATCTTTTTGGTGTGCTCTGAAACGGAATTATTATAGCCATTGAAACCAATAAATGGCAATCGAATCATCTGGTCAAACTGAATGAAACTATAACGGACGATAATGTTAAATTTGTTTTCATCTTTATTATATTCTACCTCTTGTACTTTTAATATATCATTAGTGTTATCTATTGTATTAATAAATACATATTTGTCTGTATTTTCATTTTCTGGTCTAATTAAAAAAATTGTGCTGTTTTCGTAAGTCGGTGTAGTAGAACTTATAAAATGAAGATTTTCACTATACTTGCCACGGTTATTGAAGTCTATGCGCATAATATCGTAAATGCCTTGAATATCTGTTGATTTAACCGCATTTACTTTTGTAAAACCTTCTTTTAATTTGGTTATTTCGTTTCGTACGCTTAAATATGGTTCTTCGTCTAGATGTAAATTATCAATACCAGTACTATATTGTTCGATATCAAAATTTTTCACAGATTCTACTTCTACCGGAATATATATGATTTCAGTTCTTGTGTTTGACATTTAATTATACAATAGATTAGAATCATTTTATACATCTTATACATATACATAAAATATTATGTATATGTGAAGAGAGATGGAATGCGGGTTCAGATGACTAAAACTTGCGAGTGCGTCGATTATAATTTTTGCGATTTGTTTTTCTGTTTTGATTCTTTTGACGGCGCTTGGTTTTTTGATTGTTTCGACGAGTATTTCTTTGTTTGTTTTTAGAACCGCCTGATATTGTTATTGTGAACTGGGGAATTCTAATTCTACCGTATCCGTATGGTTTTTGTGCAGTGCCATCCGCACCGGCGGGGTCCTCTTTAGATGACGTTGATACGTTGTAAACAATATAATTATTATTGGAATCCTTAACATTTAACGTTATACCAATATTATCATCACCAATATTAAATGTGGTCACTCTGGCAAATACCCAATTTTCATTATTGGCGTTTGGATCAACATTAAATGTTATCAAGTGGCCTACACTAAGAATTTGTCCTGGCAGTGCACCATTGGGAATATCCACACCCGGAAATTGTTCTTCGGCGAGTCCATCAATTTTTGAAATTTCATCAGAGGCGACGTTTGTTACTGTGTTTTCTGTATTTTTGTATGTGTATTGGTCGTTACTAATACTGAGATCCATAAGTTCTGTGTCGTGTTGGTTGAGGGTTGTTGAAAAATATTTAAGAGCGGTATTGGGGTCATGGTTTATATTCAACAAATTATTTTTAACATCATTCCACTTAAGTAGCGTTGGTGGTGGTGGTGCTGGTGGTGATCCTGGTGATCCTGATGATCCTGATGATCCTGATGATCCTGATGACGAATCTTGTTTAAAATAATAAAAAGACCTAATATTATTATCGGTCAGTATTTTTTTAGCTCCTGACAGACTTTTTAAATTTAGTTTATTCGTGGTTGTTAATGCAGTACCTGTTATCCGATAAACAGTATAATTATTACCACTATTTTTTTCTAAAACCAAATCATCAAGATCGAAGTTGGTTAAATCATTCAGAGTCACCTGTTTGAGACCTTGATAATTATTAGTAGGAGGAGCAATTGTTAAAATATTTGATAGTTCAATTTCAGTTTCAGATGTAGATGTAGATGCAGGTGTAATTTTCATTTTTAACACATCACCATCAGTGACGATTTCTTTAAAAGTCCCGGTACCATTACTTGTGATCATACCTTTTCTGTAAGTTATAGTAAAATTTTCCAAGACCGTTTGTTCTGCACCAAACACATCATCAAAACTCATGGCAGGCGAATCACCACTGCGAGAATTCAAATGTGACACATTTTCTTTAAATTTATCTAACGCGGCTTTAACTTTATCGCCATATTCGTCCTTTGCGGGTATCGCAACCTTACACAATTTTTTATTTTGGTCAAATAACGCAACCACTGGAACATGTATGATTTGAGCGTGTTTTATTTGGGTTACGTCCTGATAACATTTATCGTTTCCTATAACAGTGTATTTGACAGTGGCATTGTTATTGAGATTATCTTTCAAAGCCTCGACCGTCTTAATTTTTTCAAGTGCTGGATATTTACTATACATTTTACAATAAGTATATACAATATTGTGAAATAAATTTTCAATAACGACGCCCATTCTAAAGAAACGTTAATACACAGTATTCAGTCCAAATAAAAAACCCCTTTTTATTCGTTTTTTTCAAATTTATCATATTCAATCCACTAACACCTCTCTTTACTTCCCTCCAATCGTATTCTTAAGTCCTTCTAAAGTCGCGCATAAAGTATCCTGATTTTCCAATAATGTTTCTTGATTATACTTATTAATCTTCTTTTGTTCTTCCAAATCATTAAACACCCGTTCTAATCTTTCGGCTAAACTTTGAACATCTTCGACAAGTGCTTTCACTTTTAATCCGGTCTTTCCAGAATTGGTTTCCATCTCTCTACAGATACCATTAAAGTTTGAACGCAAAGTCGCAGTTTCTTCCTCAACAGTCATTGTAATGGAATCAATGCTGTCGCGTAATGCTCGAATTTCTCTCGCGTGTTCTGCCATTGTTTGTTGATAAAGTTCGTGCATTGTTATAATATCTCCATTATGAGGCATTGTTTCTTGGATATTACGAATTAAACCGGAGAGACCTTCATTGGATAATAATTGTAATTTTTCGGCTTTTTCGAGTTTTTCTAAACGTATAATTAATGTCTGATTTTCCCATATTAATCCGAAAATCAGAATAAATGCCATAAATGTAAAAGTAGTTCCCAAATAAATCAGGAATTGGACAGTGGATTCTTGGTCTTTGAGTTCGGAAAGGAGTTGATGTGCCATTGTTCGTAGGGTCGTTATTTGATTATCGTCGTTAGTTCTGAATGCTTTTCCTTGGATAGAAACTAATTTTGATTCAATTTTTCGAGTGTTTATAATCTAAAAAATGTTATTATGCTGAGGCTGAGGCTGATTGAGTTCTTAGTATATTATCAATTTCAGCGGTTAATGAACGGATTGCAACATCTTGAAACTGTTGAATAATAATATCAGGAATATTTGGATTTATATTTTCGGCTGAGGTTGAGGTTGAGGCTGATTCGGTTTTATTACTAAAATATTGTCCGGTATTGATTCCCGTATTAAATACTTCGGTTTTTGCGGCCGTTGGGGGTTTATTGTAGCCAAAGAATTCACTTAAGTCAATATCATTTGGTTCATTGCCAGTTGGAAGAGAAATATAGTCAATCACTTTGTTTTGATTATCGGTATGTACATAACGACGGTGGTATATATTTGGATCAGTTTCTGTTGATTGCCTGGTTGCTACTTGATTTAGAATTTGAGCGATGGTGTTAATATATTGGTTCATAGCGTTTTGTTGTTCTTGAGTGATTTGACCACCGTTGCCTTGTAATGTGTTTCGCATAGTTTGTAAGGATTGGATAGCCTGACGTTGTTCATCAGGAGTTAAACTTTGATTGTTGGTGATATCATTTATTATGCTATCCAATATGTTTGTTGAAGAACTTGTGGAAGAACTTGCGGGAGAACTTGTGGAAGAACTTGTGGGAGAATTTATATTGGTAGCAAAAATACGTAAACGGTCCAATATATTATTAAATTGTTGTCCCTGTTGTGTGTTTGATAATGGTTGTGGTGATGATGATGATGATGATGATGATGATGATGATGATGATGATGACTGTCTTGATGATTGTGCAAATTGGTTTAGTGATTGCGCAATTTCGTGTAATGTTTCACCAAGAATTCGTCTGTTGGATGGGGTATTATTTCCGTTGGGTGAGGCATTATTTCCATTGAGTGAGGCATTAATTAAATTGATAAGTCTACTTTTAACGTTTCTTACCCCCGCAAACGCTGCTTTCACAATACCATAACTAGCACCTGCGGGCACACCAACCATCAGAGCCGCTGCACTTAAAAGCATCGTTTCTGCTGTGTTTAAATCATTCACCGCATTGGAAGCCGCATTTTTATTCTGGGCTGTCGGATTGGTTGCGGCAGTGAGCAATGCTAAAGCGGCGTCCGATATTTTTTTAGTTGCTGTCTTGATACATTCTTGGGGTGTCAACGATACATTATTTAGTTCATTCGTAAGAGCGGTTATTGCAACTTGTGAAAAATTCTGAATAATACTGTCTACAGGTGGTTGTTGTTCCTGCGCTTGCTCTATTATGGGTATTATGGATTCTAATTCAGACGCAATATTCACAAGCACACCGTTTATTGACTGACCAGTTGACTGAGTATTTGACTGAGTATTTGACTGACCAGTTGACTGACCAGTTGACTGAGTAGTTGTCTGACCAGTTGACTGAGTATTTGACTGAGCATTTGGCTGTTGTTGTGCAAACGCGAAAACTGAACCAACACCGGTCTCTGGTGCTGGACGAATACTTCTTTCTGTTTTTTTAATAGCGTTCACGATTTGTGCTAGTGTATTAGCATTAACATTGTTACCACCTTCCAATAATGATTGAATCTGGTTTAAATCTCCGATAACACGATTTTTGTTCGGTCCTATACTTTGTTGTGCTGAAGATTCTGATAGGGCAATTGACTGAATTGCTGTTTTAAGTTTTTCAATTCTTTGAACAAGTTGTTGTGGTTGATTTTCTATTTCGCCCCTAAGAGTCTCGATTGCAACGGTTTGGAGAGAATTTATTATATTATCATTATCGATTTGTTGTCCTTGTGTAACAGATTCTGGTTGAGTATCTGTTATAGCATTACCAACAGAATTGATTGCGACGTTTTGGAGAGAATTTATTATATCATTATTATCGATTGGTTGTCCTTGTGCAACAGATTCTGGTTGAGTACCTGTTATAGCATTACCAAAATAATCGATTGCAACTTGATTCATATTAGAACTGGGTTGACCAGTTATCGATGTAGAACTAGAACTAGAACTAGAACTAGAACTAGAAACAGTATCATTTAAAAACTGGATTGCAACGGACTGAAGAGAATGAATCATGTCTTCTGTCAAATTTTGAACAGACGGTGATGTGATATTAGAAGAAGTCGTAGAAGAAGCAGCAGAAGAAGTCGTAGAAGTATGCATTGATATAAGTTTTTCAAACAATTGTAATCCGGCTTGTTCCAATCTTTCCATTTCCGGGGTTAGAGGCGTTGGTTTGTATCTTTCAAATTCTCGTTTTAATGTCTCGATTGCGATATCTTGAAATGACTGTATAATATCGTTGATTTTGTTTGTTTCTGGTTGTTGGGTTGTTTGTTGTTGTTGGGTTGTTTGTTGTTGTTGGGTTGTTTCTGGTTGTTGTTGTTGTGTTAATGTGTTGAGAGCAACACCATGTAATGAATTCATAATATCATTGTCTGGAATTGGTGGTTCTACTACGGTTTCTGCTACTTGTCCAGCTGGTGTTTCTGCTGGTGTGGTTATTGATTCCAATGTTTGTTGTAGTGTTTCGAGAGCAATATTTTGAAATGACTTTATGATATCGGCTTGTACTTGTAATTTTGTTGAACCCTGGGGTATTATTGATGTTGTCTTAGAACGCGGTGTTGGGGTTGGTGTTGGTGTTGGTGTTGGTGTTGGTGTTGGTGTTGGTGTTGGTGTTGATGTTGGTGCCGGTGTTGGTAGTGACCCTGTAATCTCTATTTGATTACTAATTGCGTTATTTATCGTGTCAAGCGCAATACTAATAAAACGATTGGGAATCTGTTCATTAGTTGGTAGTTCATCAGGAAACCCTAACCTATCAGATGGTACTTGTACATCACCTGGCTGAGGACTAGGCGGAGAACTTGGCTGAGAACTTGGCTGAGAAGTAGGCTGAGGACTTGGCTGAGGACTAGGTGGAGAAGTAGGCTGATAGTTAGGGTCCAATTTTTTAATGAATACTCGGATTGCATCTTTTTTGAATTCGTTATTTGTTTGATCTAATACGGATGTTAAATCGTTTATGTATGTCTTTATTTGACCTGCATCAATGTTGGTTAATGTAAAATTGGTAATCTCTTTTTTAAGATTTTCGTACAAATTTTTTTCATTATCCACGGAGTGTTGTTTGCCTGAACTGTCACGGTAATTGCCCGTTGTTCTCTTAATGAGATTGTCTAGTTTTTGTGTTTGTGGTTGTTCGATTGATAGTAATTGAGTATTAGGTGCTCCATTTGGATTAAGATTTTTATCAATTAGTTTATGAAAATGATTGGGGAGAATCGGCGTATTTATACCTAACGGTTGCAATTGTTTTTCTGTGTTGCGAGCATTTGGATTTCCATTAAGACCAATGTTAGTGTTTTGTTGATTTGGATTACTAGATAGTTTCGGTAGACTATCTAATTTTTTTTTTAATCCATCTAATTTTCCGTTTAATTCTTTTAGTTTTTTTAGTTCATTTCTGTATTGTGCCAACCAGTCAGTTTTGTTTTCTTCGCTATTATTATTTAGTAGTTCATTAAAATAATTAATTCTGTCATCGTTAAAATTATCAGGATTTTGGATTTTTTTATAGTATTCAATTACATCTTTGTAATACTGATTCCAAGTTACGTTTTTGTATTCATTCTTCTCTATTAAATCACGATATGGTTTAATTGTATTATTTAAATTGTCAATGTCTTCGGTCAATTTTGTTATAACAGAAGAGTCAACTGGTTGTGATTTACTAATCTCATCTACTTGTTTAATCAGTTTATCAATTGTACCATCATTATTTGCGGTTTCTAGCGCTTCATATGCCGCTTTAGCATCAGCATTATTTAGTTTTTTTTTAAATGCGTCATATTTGTTATCAGGTTTTTTGTCATTTAGTTCCTGTATGGTATCGGCATCATTTTGATATTGACTAATTTGTGATTTCGCATCTGTTGCTAAGGTTTGACGTAGGTTTTGTATCTGTTGATTTTGGTTTTCTTGTAGTTTGATTGTTTCATTAATTTTATCCAGAAACGATGTTTTATTGGGTTTGCCTAATCTGTGTTCTGCATTTATATAAATTTGTTCTAGCAACGTATCTAAGGATCTTTTAATATTTGCAAGATTGTTTAATTGTGTATGTTTCCTGGTTTGAAATGTATTTGAAAGAACAGATTTATTGGGATCTTTGTATGTAACATTTTGTATTGACAAGGCGTTGGTATGTTTATTTAAAAGAGTATTATATTTTTTAATATAATCGATAACTGCGGTTTGGTCAAGTTTTGGTATGGTACCGTCGAGTTTCTTAGAAGTGCTATTATTAATTTTTGTGGTTGTTTCGTTCAATTCGTTGTTTAAATTATTAACATACTCATTATAATTTTTGATGAATGCATCATAATTTTGGTGATTTAATTCTAATTTATAATCACTATTTTTATTATATTCCTCAAGATATTTTTCAAATAAATTAGTATCTGCTGACATATCTTATCTTCTTATATTTTATTACGGACTATTTATGTCCTAAACACTTGCTACGTGTTTAACCCTCATTATACCGGCCCATTAAAATATATTTTCCTATATTTCTCCACATCGGCATCACTTAATCGGTGATTCTGTATACATTTCAAGGTTTTCTCCGAGTTTTCCAACATATGGATAATAAAATATAATGAATACATTCCACATTCGGTATTTCCTCGTTGATGTTGTCGGCGATTCATCTGCCAACTAAAATGATATCCAATATCGGCACCTTGTTTCATTATTGTCCTGATTAAATTCGCCACTTCCGCCGGCATTACATCCGCTTTCACCAATTTGTCTAAATCTTTTACCCCTTTTGAACTTGTTGCGCTATCGAAAAAACAAATCCAACCTTGTTTCTTTGACGGGTCCACTTTCACAAAAAAGGAAACCCAATGAGAACCACTTTCATTATGTTTATCCAAGTTAAAAACAGCGCCGAATCTTTTCTTTCCTTCGGCAATCGATTTCTTTAAATCAAATTTACATAGACGATTCTCTACACAATTTCCGTCGCTATATTTGAAATTATAATCAATAGCACTCGTTCCTAAATATTTAAAATCCGCGTATTTGCTTTCATATTGAGCAATTACTTTGTCGATATCATGATTCGACAGCCATTCATTTGGATTCTTATTCCATTCTGCAGGATGTTCTGGCGCGAATAATTCAGCGGCGTATTTGGCACGTTCGGCAGAATCGTCGATTTCTTTCAACAGGCATTTTTCGTGGTCGCATTGGAGCCGTTTTTTCAATTCATTATATAATTCGACCGGGCCGTGTGTTCCCGATATTGGTTGATTTGGATGGTCTTTATTATATTCATCGCGAACGCGCAATAAAACGTCTTTCGTGATACAAGTATTTGCGACAACACTATCTCCCACTTTTGGATTACAATTCAATGCTTTATTGGTTGCACGTTGTTTCCTTGTTTTGCCTCTCTTTGTATCCAAATTCCTTATTGATTTTCTTTTTGTTCTGAATAAATGACGCAACATAATACAATATATTATATTATGATATAATATATAATAGTATCATAGATTCAAATACTTATCGTTTGGTATAGAGTCCTTGAAATAATAGATATAATCCTAAAGTAGCTGTGGAAAATAAGAAAAATTGTTGAATAGTATCCATCTCTCGGAAATCAATTGTTGGATGTCGGTCTACAAAATCTTTGAGTTCATAGGAGAGACGTGATTTGGTACCTTTGAAAGAATTTAATGGAGAGAAACCTTCCCTTACTGATGGATTAATATTTTTCGCGTCAACAGTTGCCATATATTTGGTATCGACAGTAGTTATGCCACTGATATCGACTAGTTTGGCGGTGACTGGGATACAACGACCATCAGATTCTAATGTGGGACGAGTAGTTAATCGGTTTAAGTCGTTTGTCGCACTATAAAGAATGCCGGGTTTGCTTGGGTCAGGATTGGATTTGGTGTCAAGCAAGTTATATCGTGGTACGGTGGTTTCTTGTAAGAATCTAGACCAAAGAGCATCGCCGGATAAGTCAGTATGATTTGCGGAGAATTTGGTATAAGCAGGTTGTAAATCGGCGGTTAAATTGGCGGGGGATTTGAAATAAGAAGCATCGAGTTTACATTGGTATCCTGTGTCATAGAATTTGATTTCACCTAAAGGAGCACTTGTGGGAGACAGAAAAACAGAAGATAAATCGAGAGAAGTTGTTAATGTGTTGGCATAATTTTGAAGAGTGGCGAGATTCGTTGTAAAACTGATACGATTTTGAGAGATATCGGTTGGATGAATACTTGTTGCAGGAGATTTAATATTGATGTTTCCACTACTATCCATACAGGGGGAACCGAAGGTTCCCCCTTGCCCCCTCCTAAGGCGCACAAAGTGCGCCGAATTCGCTCGTAAAACGAGCGAATAAATATCAAGGCTTTTGTATTTGTTATTATAAAAAAAGAACGCCTTGCGGCTTTCTTTTTTTTGTTTTTGTTTGTTTATTATTTTTGATAATTATTATTTTTGATAATTATTATTTTTGTTCGGTTGCTAATTATTTGTTCGGTTGCTAATTATTTGTTCGGTTGCTAATTATTTGTTCGGTTGCTAATTATTTGTTCGGTTGCTAATTATTTGTTCGGTTGCTAATTATTTGTTCGGTTGCTAATTATTTGTTCGGTTGCTAATTCTTTGTTTGCTCAGTATTTGTTTGTATCCATATTTGAAATCTCACTTTGAAGTAAGTTTATCATGTCATCATATGCTTTCATTTCCTCCTGGGAGATATTATTCCTGTCTACGTGTTTTGCTCTCTTTAATGGCGCATAAGTGATATTATCAAGCATTCGTTTGAATTCTTCATCGAACTCCATATTTAAATTTCTAGTGAGTTTGGGAGGTGGGCCGATGTCATCGTTATCCTTGTATTCGATGGTTTTCACGATATTAAAAGTAGGACAGAATAATGTATAGTTCTTATCTGTGGAATAGATGCGGTCGCTGACATCCAAACACAATTTCCAAGCTTGTGGGTCATTGTAAATAACATTGGCGACACCTTTATTTATCATTCTTTTTTGTAAGTTCTCGGCGACAATTGTATAAAACCATCCATACAGGCAAATATAGGCTCTCTTAATCGGTGATGTTTCGGAGTATTGTTCAAATCGGATTTTATGGATAACGCCGATGTTTAAATCGATGAATTTCTGATAGATATATCTGGCACTTGTGTTACGACTAACATTTGGAATCATAATATTGATATTATGATTCAGAAGTTCAATGGTAGAGAATAATCCATTGTTTTCGGGAATCTTGACATAAAGTTCGCGGACTTCAGATTGGGACAATCCGGAGAAATCATATTGGCAATGTTGTTGGGTCATTTTTGGAGAGACGGTTGTGTTAAGTTTGTTCGCTTATTAATGTTGTTATTTTTCTGTTTAAATTGTAAAAAAGTGTTTCAATTTTTGAGGAAACCGTAGGTTTCCTCAGACACCTTCCTTAAGAATTACCATCCTCTCTTCGGTCGGATGGTAAGGAGTAACTAGTATTTTATTATTATTTTAATTAGAGGAGGGGTTATAGGGGGCTTAATTCGCACCAGCTCGCGCGGTGCGAATTTTATACGTTCCCCTAAGAGGAGGGGTTATAGGGGAACCTAGGTTCCCCTAAGAGGAAGGGTGATAGGGGAACTACGTTCCCCTTAGGAATATAAAAAATTGATGTTTCTTATATTAGTACACAAAGTATTCAAAAGATACATCTAACAACTAACAATAATTATGGGAATAAAACATTTAAACCGTTATATGATGACACGTTGTGGTCCTTCAGCCATATCGAATATTCACCTATCCACCTTGAAAGGAAAGAAAATCGTCGTGGACACCAGTATTTATCTATATAAGTATGTTGGAGAGAATTCTCTTCTGGAGAATTTCTTCTCAATGATATCTATTTTCAAATATTATCAAATTATTCCTCTCTTTGTATTTGATGGTCGTGCGCCGATTGAAAAAAAAGAATTAGTTATGGAACGCAAAACAAAAAAAGAAACCGCGGAAAGGCAATATAAGGAATTAGAACAAGCGCTCACCAACGCACCTCCGGAAACAAAACAAGAAATCGCGGAAGAAATGACACAATTGAAAAAACAATTCGTGCGTATTAAAGATTCCAATATTCAAAAAACCAAGGAATTAATGACAGCAATGGGTGTTTCTTTCGTTGACGCCCCCGGCGAAGCCGATGAATTATGTGCTTATCTTGTTATTCATCGACACGCTTATGCTTGTATGAGCGAAGACATGGATTTATTCTTATATGGTTGTCCACGTGTATTAAGATATATGAGTTTATTGAAACACCACGTGATGTTTTATGATTTGGGACACATATTATCCGAATTAGGTGGAGTTCATATCCAAGATTTCAAACAGATATTAGTGATTTCAGGGACAGATTATAATATACACGAGGAGACGAATTTATATGAAACCTTTCGTTGGTATGAAAAATATAGGAAAACCACATTAATGGATGAAGACCGGCCCACATTTCTGCGATGGTTAGGACAGAATACGAAATATGTGAGAGACGAACCGGCATTGGAACACATATTGTCGATGGTTCAAATAACCGCAAAACCCGCGTTGAAATCGTATGATACAATTATTATCGAGGTGGCAAATGAAAATCGCGAGAAAATTATTGAAATGTTAAAAGAAGAGAATTTTATAATGATTGGTGTGCCGGCCAATAATATTCCTGTCCAGGTATTATAATAATTTCCCTTAATTTCAACGTGTTTAAATAAAAAAAATATTGATTTGTGCTACATGCAGACATCAATATTATAAGCCCGTGTTCTTCCTGTCGCCAATTCGGAGAAGGCCTTATAACTCTATCAGTACCGAGTCCATTCCAATTCGTCTGAAAATTTAAACAAAATGGATGGTGGTCTTTTTCATCGGTCCACATACAAATATAAAAAGAAGTACGAGTTTTGTCTTGGACAGTAAATAAATATTGATATTTATGACAACCATTATTACTTAATCTCCATTTTTTAATGTTTTCGCCGATAGTAATAATACCGGATAATTGGGTTTGCACATAATATTCAATAGAAGATGGAAATTCTGTTAAAATCATATGCCCACCTTTCTATTATTTCTATTGTAGAAAGTTTTTCTGCGGACTTTATTGATTGTTTTTTTGTCTTTATATTGTAAAAAATTTTTAAACAGATGATACATAATCTGAATATTGAGTCTTATACTTTAGATGAATTATTTCAATTATTTGACTTAGACCATCAATTGACTGAAGAGAAAATGAAAAATGCTAAAAAAAAAGTTCTTATGATTCATCCTGATAAATCGAAATTAGACCCCAAATATTTTGTGTTCTATAAAAAAGCCTATGAAATGGTTTTAAACATTTACAAAGAACAATGTCGTCATATTGAAGGTGGGTCTAAAAATATGGTGGTCGGAAATCAACGTGAATCTATAGGAGAACCAGATAAATATGTGAGCAAACAAATTCAAGAAACTATAGAGACAATGGGACAAAATAAATTTCAGGAAGAATTTAATCGTTTATATGAAGAGAAAGCAACCAAACGTATTGATGAAAAAAAATTCAATTGGTTTCGAGAGGCAAATGAATATAATGTAGATGGACAAGTGAATTCTAAAAATATGGGACATATGATAGAACAAGTCCGGAAAAAACAAAGCAATGAATTAATTCAATACCAAGGTGTACAAGATTTCAGATATTTCGGAAAAGGTTCTAATTATTTTGATGATGACGATGATAATTCCAATAGTTATGTTGAATGCGACCCATTTAGCAAATTAAAATTCGACGATTTAAGAAAAGTCCATAAAGACCAAACAGTATTAACAGTTTCCGACTCGGATTATCGAGGACAAAGATATAAAAATGTTCAAGAATATCAAATGGCGAGAGAACAAGAAACAAACGCATTGAGTGAAATAGAATCAAAAAAAATATTAGAAGAAAAACGCCGACAAGAACAAATTGAAATAATGAAAAAACAATATCGTGACCAAATAAGTCGCTCTCAAAATGAACAAATGCAAGAACAAGTGAGAGGTACTTTCTTACGATTAGAAAAATAGTTCTAGCAATTCTATAGGAAAATTATAAATAAAATAATTCGGCATATAAGTTTCTTTCATTATTGTCCTGTATATTCCAAATATAAACTACGATGGATCATAAAAGAAATGATGTTACTCCTTTATCAAAATTAGGAGAGATGGGTAATGGATATCCTGTACAAACACCGAATTATGGATATAATGGCGGGTCATTTAGTCAAGGTTCAACACCTTCTATTGGAAGTATGGGACAGATGACACAACAACCTATGATGTCTCCTGTCGGTGGCACTCAATATCAACCTTTAAATATTCATCAAAATCCATATGGACATCCTCCTCCACAAAATATGCCCCCGATGGGACATCCCGGACATAGTAATATGAGTGGTGGAGGAGGACCTGGTGGACAATTGCATACAATGAGTGTAGAAGAATTGCGCAGTAGTCGTAGTGGTCCTTTAAACGCCCCACCAATGTTTGATACGAACCCGCAACAACCGATGTTTGATACACAACCTCAAATACCCTGTAGAGGTGTAGAGATGGATCCGACAAGATTTAGTAATGATCCGGAAATTCAGCCGAATTATTTGCCTCCCGCGAAATTAACAACCGATTATTTAAAAGATTTCGAATTAGAAACTGCGAAATTAGCGACAGAATATCAAAAAGATAAATATAGGAAGGACCATTTGGAAAATGTTTGGGGAGAGATACAAATACCAATTCTGTTAGGTGTTCTTTTTTTCTTGTTTCAAATGCCTTATTGGAATATAATAATGTATCGATATTTGAAAGTGATTGGATTATTCGGAGAGGATGGAAATATGAATATTTATGGTATTTTTGTAAAATCCGTATTGTTTGGAATATGTTGTTATGGCGTAACTTTATTATAATCAAGAGAGATATTATAGGTATAGGATATATCATAATGTAAATATATATTATGATATCGTTAGAATTAGATACACAGGATATAAGGTTTTATTTAGCTAACGCATTAGGACACGATTTTATTCATGATATGAATATGTCGAGTTCGATGGGAAGGCGACGTTGGGAAAAAGTAAAAGATACTGCTCTCGTATTGTTAGAAAAGATTGTAACAAAAAATGAGGATAGTGTCAATCAAAATTTGTTGAGTGTATTCAATGCTGTATCTCCTCCCTTTCAAAGAGGAGGAACTGGCTCTCAAACTATGTTGGATACACGAATGATGAATATATTTCGTTCTCCTGTTCGAGAGACGAATCAGTCGGTTTCATATTTTAGTTCGGCGATTAAAGATTTAAAAGATATTTTCCAAGAATCTGCTCCAGAAAAATTTGAAAGATACTTTTTTAAGATATTTTTATCTTTTTATAGAAACATTGTATTAGACCATATTAAAAAAAGTGAATCGCAACCTATGAATTTTCTCTCAACAATATTTGGTTTAACAATATTAAACACAGAAATATCAGGTGTATTGAAAGAAAATATTAGTATTTCTGGAACAATTGATTTAATATTAAAAAAAATTGTGTTATTATTATTTTTTATAACTACACCTTCTTATAATCAGATAGACTATAAAATATCTCTCGACAGTATTCAGAATAATAATGATAATATTGATGTATTTGTTGGAGAGACAATGTTTTATTTATTTGGACTTATAGAAAATCCTAATAGAGTGAAAACTATTGAAGAAGTTGAGAGATTATTTGCCACTTATATTGAAGAATTACAAGAGGAAACTAATGAAAATCAAATGAGAGGTGGTACAATGACAGCATCAGATATCGATATTTCACCAATTGTTAGAGAGATTAATTCTATTATCTCTCCACCACTGATTACTGTGTTTGCCAATCGAAATGTTGATAATACGGAGAATAAAAAGAAACAAATTGATGATGTTATTCAGAGGGTTTTTCCGAGAATCGGAAATATTGATACACATATTGATGCTTTATTATCACAAAAACGCATTACACGCGTTACAGCAGAATCGTTTGTGCGCAAAATGAAAACAATATATGCTGTTAAATTAGAAGATGAAGAAGCAAAAATAAAAGATATTAAATCGATGAATCATATAAATCGTGTCTTTGCCAATAACGCATTAAAAATAATTGGTTATGAGGAGGGAGAGGAAAACCAAGAATATTTCTCTCCAATATTAAAAACTCAAATCGAAATATTAAATGATATTAAAAATAAAAAAAATAAGGGAGGCAAAATCGATTCAACATTATTAGAATCTGTTATGTTACATATTGATGAAACACAAACAAACGCGCGCGACTCTATCGGTAATTTGAACAATAAATATATTATTAACAATGCGTCATCTCTAACAGAAGAGGATAAACCATCTGTAATTTGTCCGATTACATCTGTCATTGATTCTATGTATAACTGTCCAAGAATTGAAATGGATAATACAGGAATAACCAATAATAATATTATAGTATCTCTCCAAAATGAATCCGGTGATTATTCTTATTCTTATCAATTAATAAAACAGAATACGAGAGATAATTATGAATTGTCGATTTCTTGGAAAAGCCCGAACCAATCGTATAATGGTTCATCCACGATTTCTTTTAAATTGAGTGATAATAATATATTAACAGCGAGTTCTGTATTAAAAAGAACTCTTGAATTTTTAATAACAAAAGCAAATGAACAAACTGGAATAACCACAGACTTTTGGGAAGATATTATAAATAGTACGAGAGATTCTCTCGAGTTAATGAAATATGGATTAATAAAAAGTGGGGGAGATATTGGACAGGAATTAACAGCATTAACAATCCAAACTAATAACCCAATTGTTTATTATGCGAATGACCGACCCAGTGGTTGTCGATTTGTATTTTTAAAACACGCAATCCAAAATCCACAGAATAATGCTGTTGGTGGTTATTCTGGATTGTTTATACAATATTTGTCGATATTTCAGAGAGATAATTCGCAAAAAAGACAAATAAATGATGATAATGATTATAGCAATAACAATACAAAAAGACAAAGAATTAGAGGTGGAACAAAAAAACGACGACAATCACGAAAACAAAATTGTCGTAGGAAAACACGAAAACACAAACATAAAAAATAAAAAAATAAAACCGCCCAAAAAATAAAAATAAAATACCCGGACAACTAAAATATTTACTCCTTTTGAAGTTTATATTTTCCATCTACTTTAATTAATCTTCCAATTAATTTCGACGGTTCTTCAAAATCATAAATCTCCGCACTTCCTTTTTTCCTCAAATATTTAACTCCCTTAATTTCAATTGTTTCCATTGCCACCTCCACACGTTTCACATTTAATTCTTTATTCTCTGTCGCATCTTGTTCCAAGGTAGGATAGGAAGAAAACTGGTTCGATTTTACTTTTCCGAAATCATAACATACATATTCCTCTCCTTCTACTTGATTCTTTCCACGATGGAGAGAACAATCCATTGCTGTTTCCTTCACCGCTTTCATAATCTGTCGAGTTATATCCTGTTTCATTCTAGCAATTTCATATAAATATTCATCACTCGATATCGGTGTATGAGTTCTACGACTAACATCATTACGAACTAATTCAATATTTTTATCACTTGATTTCTGCTCTTCTGAGAGAACGGACATATAGAAAAATACGCGCACTGTTTGTAATTCGACAGGAAGATTACGATGACTACAAATACGACGTGCACGACCAATCACTTGTTCAATACGTACCCAATTCCAATAAGGTTCTAAAATATGAACATATCTGGTGTTTTCCAAACTGATACCTTCAGCACCCGATGCTGTAATCATAAATACTTTAATTATCTCTCCATAATAATTATTCGAAGCAATTTGTGTTAATTGTTCTCTCAAACGATCCGGAACTAAACCCCAATTACTATTATAAATATTACGAATCATCTCTTTTGTTTCCGCGGTTTCATTTCCTGTATATAACACGAATCGCTTTCCACTTGCGCCAGATTCTTCGGTTTCTGTATCCTCAATATACCACTCTCCATCCGCGTCTTTTCCTAACTTGAATTCTGTATATCCATGTGTCTGTAAAATAAGTTTCATAATACCAATACCTTCTTGAGTTAGGAAATTACTATAAACCAAATGAAGACCAGTATGTTCGGCATCCTCAATATTTTCCAAGACGTGTAACATTTTTGGACTATATTTAGAGAGACCTTCTTTGGTTAAACATTCTTCACGATGTGTGTATAGATATTGTAGGGCAGCGCGAATTGAGGATTCATATCTCTCCGCAATTTCTTTTTTATCTTGTGCCATTGGTTTTTCATTTGCCTCCGCAACTTCTTCTTCTGGTGCCAAGTTTCCTAATTCGTGTGGAACCTCGATATCTTCCTCTCCCTCTCCTTCAACATTTTTCCCTTTTTGATATATTTTCTTTGGTTTTCCGGGTGGGTCTGGATAAGCAAAATTACAAATCGAACGTGATTCTGAACGATAACTCGTCGATGTTTTCAAATCTTCCACCAATCCAGCTTTTCTTCTGTTTTTCTTATCTCTTTCTCTCTCAACACCTCTTGCAACACTATAAGCAGTAAATTGATAATCACTCATAGGAACTTTTACTTCAATAAAATCGGTTTCTTGATTATATCGGGGGAATAATTGCTCTTGTGCACTACGGAAATAAGATGTTAATCCCAATACACGTCTTTGGAATAAATCAACATTTTGTAAAATACCAGTTTCAGGATTCACAAAAGTATTAATAAAAGCATCCACACCATCTGGGAGAGATTTATTCAGTTCTAATTTAATATTTGCGGTTGTGACTTCTAATCCGTGTTTTCCTAATACGGCCACTAATCGGTCAATCATTTCTTGGTCACTGATTTGTCCGAGTTCATTAAAAGTAACACCTTTATATCTCTCTTCGGTTGTCGCTCCACCTCGGAAAGGATTGGAACTGCCAGTGTTTTGTGCCTCTCTTAGATCCTTATAAAAATCATCATCAAAATTCGTATCCACATTTCCAGTTCCTTCAATACCATCGCGATAATCACGATAATTTTCTAATTCCTGTTGGATTTGTGCGGTATCGTTTTTATCGGATTTCTTCTCTCTCTTGGCACCTCCTTTTTTCACATCAACATCGCGTTTAAATTCATTGACAAAACCAAAAGGATTACGAGTAATTATTAGATTATCTCCACTATATTCCAAATAATCATAGAATCGGAATTTCTCTTTTTCCAATATTTTCATAATAAATTCTTTATTGACACGCTCTTCAACGCGTTTTGTAACTGTGATAGGAATACGCCAAGTTTTAATATAACCTCTCAACATATTGAATAAAACCGCGATTTCATTTGGATAGTTAATAATAGGAGTTCCTGATAAGAATACAATTTTCGCATTTTGTGCTGACATTATATAATCATAAATACGCATAATCACAGAAGAACGATTCTTATCTTTTATTTTATTTGTAATCGTATTCGCAATATTATGAACCTCATCGACAATTACTACACAATTATCAAATGGATTGCGAGAGAAATTTCCACTGAGTGTGCGTAATTCTCCTTCTTGCATAGTGAAAGTAATATTCGTGTATTTGGCACGAATCATTGCTTCTAATTGTTGGTCGATTTTCTTTTGTTCTTCTCCCGACAGATTCGCATAATTTGCTTCTTTGCGTATATCGACTAGCCAAGCACCACCATTACGACGTACATAATCCGTTTCGAGAGATAAGACACGAGCAAGAGGTGCGATTAATTGAGGTTTCGCACTGGTATCGACAAATTCCCAATAGTAATTTTTACGATACATTTCATCACCGCATTTTTTCAATTCACTTAAGAAGTTCGTTTTCAGAGATGCGCGAGTCATCACAAACACGTGTTTATTGGTTTTCATACCTTCCGCAATAGCAATCGATGTACAAGTCTTTCCCGAACCGAGTCCGTGATATATAAGAAGACCTCGATAGGGTGTATAAAGGTTTAAATAATCACGAACAATACGCTGATGTGCCATTAATTCAATATCAGTTCCACTGGATTTAATAGTATCACAAGAAACTTCATTATCAGTATTATCCAATTCAGAACGATAAGGACGAAGCAATTCTTCGATTTTTTGGATAAATAAACGACGATTATTCATATAATAAGTGGGTGCTCGGATAATATGTTTTTGTTGTTCTTTTGGGAGACGTTTTTCTAATTCAAGCACTTTCATCTCTCCAATATCGATTTCCTCTTCTTTCTTTGGTTTTTTCGTGATACGAATTTTAGGTTTTACTTCTTTTTCAGGTTCTTCTTTTATCTCTCCAACTTCTTCGATAATTGGTTTTTCTTCTCTTTCTTCTCTTTCTTCTTTTTCTCCTTCATCTTCCTCTCCAATAATTTTTAATTTTTTGATTTTCTTAACTTTCATTATTTCTTCTTCACCTTTTTCTTCTTTTTCTTCTTTTTTCTTCTCTCCCACACTTTCAAAAACAGGTTGTTTTCTTTTTAAAATATCAATATCGATTTCTTTATCTATCGTTGTTTTCTTATCACTTGAAATAACAATTGGTTGAGGATAACCAGTGAAACCTTGGAGACGATTCATAATGTGTTGTCTATCGATTTTCACTTTATCACGACGGTCAATAAAAAAAGGTGATTTTTCAACAGGTTCTATAATTGGTTTTCCAGTATCGGATTCACCTATATCTGATTCGAAAATAGGATGTGTTTCTGGTATTTCTGGTTGTTTTCCTACAATTGCTGTAAATTCTTTTTTTGTTTTCGGATTCGGTCTTTCTTTTAATTGATCGAGAATAGCCAATGGATTCATTTATTTACAATGATATATTACAATAATATATTATTTTCATTTTGTATCCTAACAGAAGTATTATAACCTTTTCAGTTGTACAATAGATAATTCACCTGCTATTTGCTCTGCTTTCTTTTTAATTTTATGTGTTCCTTCTCCTAAGAATAAGAATATTTTTCCACCATTATCAGCAATTGTTTGATGAATATCTTGAAAATTACTAAAGTTGCTAACAGGCACTGATTGTGTGTGTCTTAAATTATAAATATGTTGTCCAATACATAAATAGACTCCCATATGATATCCTCTTTCTGGATGATGAGCATCAATTTCCATATAATGAGGTGTCACCTTGAATTCTTTTTGGATAATTACCTGTAAAATATTCTTATAATTATCATCATTGCGTATTAACTCCATCCAATTTACGTGTTGATCAAATACGGATTCCACAAATATTTGTGCGAAATGAAATCCAGGTCCGCTTAAGAATGTATGTTGATAAAGTCCGGCATCATCGTGGATAGGAATCTTATTGAAATCGAGAAATAATGCTCCCAAAAAGGCTTCAAATAAACACCCCAGTTTTTTCAGATTTGTTCTTGTTTCTTTAGATTCCATACTTTTCGAAAGCAATATCCATCGGTGTAGGCCCATTTCCATCGCGATTTTACCAATTGCTTCATTCTTTACTAGGGCGATTTTCTTTTCTGTCATGAATCCTTCATCTTCTTTGGGGAAACGTTGATAAAGATACCATTTAACGATACATTCGAGGACACCATCACCTAAGAATTCAAGGCGTTGATTCGATTTAGTAGCAATTTCGATACAGTTTTCGGGTTTTTTTGCGACGATGATTTTGCGTAATTCATTTTCACTATCGGAAACACGAGTATAAGAATCATGAACAAACGCGCGCCTGTATAGTTTCATATTTATAGGATTTGTATTTTGTATTCCATATTTTCGAAAAATAGAAATAACATCTTGTTCAGTAATTTCTATATTTAGAGGATTATAAGGATCAAAGAGGAATATTTCCTCTCCATTATCATTTTTGATAATTGTATAATCTTCGACTGTTTGTTTAGGCGATTGATACTTGACGGAATTCATTTCTTTTAGGGGGAATAGAATACGAATACTGATACATTCTTTGTTTCTGTCCGGTAATCAATTTTTATTAGAGGGGGGTATAACCGTGTAAAGGATACGTGCGGAATGTATAAATAAAAATGGTTTTATTAAACTCTGCCAAAAGATCAAGAAATGCCGGTCAAACTATAAATCAGGATCAAGGAGGAGGATCGAAAAAAGCGGGTCTCGTACCTATGGCCGCACCCACTATGAGTTGGGGTCGTGGAGTATCTGGTTTAACTCGTAATGGTAACACCAGACACGATTATTCTACCAAATACTTGGATTTGACTTTTAACGGTACCCGCCAAGGTTTAAGAATATATCCTGGAACTGGTGCTCCTGCTAACCGTCAAACCAAAGTGCCTAGTCAAACTCGTCCTATTGGAACTAGCGTGAGTATCCGCACATTCAATATGTTCTAGGAGGGGCTTAATATTCGCACCGCGCAAGCTGGTGCGAATTAATGCCCCTCCTTACCACCCATAGAACGACTCATTAAAAAGTGGATGCCCCGAAGGGGCATCATTTTAACTAGGAGGGGCGGTAGCCCCTCCTTACCACCCATAGAACGACTCATTAAAAAGTGGATGCCCCTTCGGGGCATCATTTTAACGGTCAGGGAAAATGGGTCTCTATAAATTAATATTTTTACAATATTAATTTTATTAATTGCGTTTATTGTATTCATTAGTGTTAATTGTATTCATTAGTATTGATATTATTAGCGTTTAGTGTTTGTGTTGGGCTCCTTGATTTGCCAGTTTGTCTGCGTTTTGATTTCCAACAGAATGTATATCTGTTTTTCCTGTGTGTGCCTCTACATAAATAAATCGAATATTATTATTGATATTGTTGATATTGTTGATATTATTTGTATTATATAATTCATAGACTTTCCGAACTAATTCTTTATTCGGTATATCTTTTTTCCAATTGTTATTATTACATTTCTCTCCATAATCTGTCGCGCATCGGATAGCATATGTAGAATCGCTTACAATGCCTATCCGTTTACCTTCACGAATATCGAGAGAAATAATTGGATATAATTCAATTAATGCTGTTAGTTCTGCGATATTATTTGTTACACGTTCGCCCGTTATGTGTCCGGATACATTACGTGGGTCATCTGTTCCGAAAAAGATTCCAATACCAGCAGATGCTTTATTTGAACCATTACCAATACAAGAACCATCTGTATAAACATAATAATCCGGTTCGAAATTATCATTATTATCCACCTTTGAATTTTGGACAGGAATTATATTTTGTTGTTGATTGTTTGAGAGAATAAATTCTTCGGCTTTTTCTCTCGTATCGAATTTCTTATATTTGGCATTTTTGTATCCTTTCACAGATTCACAACATTCATTCCAAGAAGTAAATATTCCGATATTTTTCCCATTTGCGACAGCATAAAAAGACATATTATGGTTGATTGATAATTAATAACTTACTTATTAATAATATTTATATTGACTAATAAATTCTATATTGACTGGTTTAATGTTTATTTTTTTTAGTTTTTCTATTTTTCTTGGATTGTTTATTTTTTCCAGCAGTTTGACTTGATGGCACTAATGATTCTATGTCTTGTACCGCATCAAAAAAACCCTTTAAATCTTGGTCTTGTAATGATTCTATAAATTTAATAAATATGACATGTTCAACCTGAGTAATCTCAGGTTCACCATCACCATAACGTTTTTTTTGGATAAGAATTAATAACATATCATATATTCCGTTATAGTGGTCATTCATCATATTACGGTGGAATATTTTTTCTGCTTCCGCTGTGTCATCGATACGACCTTGTGACATAATTTTTTCCATAATTAACTTCGCACATAACGCATAAACAAAACTTGTTATTTGTTTATCTGTTTTTTTTTCAATTGATAATTCTGAAACTGTTTCCTGATTATTTTTTTTGGTTCGTCTAAATGGGTTTCTACTAAAAAGTTTCATATATAATATATAAACATATTTTTTGGTACGGTCTAAATAATAATATCTATATTGCTAATTCCCATAAGAATCGCATATCTTTTGCTAAAGTACTACTCACTACTTTCGCATCGACAGACCCATAGAATTCGCCATTCTTTTCTGTTTCTTTCCAAATATTTCTTTTACTTTTTCTCTCTTTCTTCAAATAAAAATCATATCGATCATGAATTATTTCTGCCGCTATTTCCAAATCAATGGTTCCTTTATAAACCTTGTTTAATAATTCGTTGAGTCGCGCGTTCCGCGCTCCACTGGTCGTACTTATATCATCATATTGTTTATCTTCTGTTTCCATTTTTCTTAATAATTCCGAATGTGGCGAATTCATCCCATAAAAACATCCATCTGTTTTTTTCTGAATATCAATAATGTTTTTTCCCATCTCAAGAGAGGCAATCTCTCCTGTTTTTATATCTCCGAATAACCAACCACAAGGATAATCTCCTGCATTTTTCTCTACTAAATATTCAATAGCATTATCAATGGTTGTCCCATATTGTGCTGATATTCGTGCTCTACAAAATATAGGTGTCTTTCGTCCAGATTCGAATTCCACGGAATAAGTAGTATCACTAATTGTCGTTTCACACCCGATAATTCCAGTAGAGGAGATATACCAATCAGCCGATGAAAATAATAATCCGGGACAGGTTTGCATAATAAATGGGTTTCCTTTTCTCTCAGGTGGGATAATAGTCATAATAATATTTGTAAATTCTCCCATATATTTTTCACAATGAGTCGTATGTGCCATAATAATCTCTCCTGTTGCAGTGTGAGAGCCAGTTGCGATAAAAGCGGAACATTGTTCTTTTTTGGATTTCTTGGGAGGCCAACTGGTCGCTGGTGTACAAGCATAGGAAAGAAAAGAATTCCAAGCGATTAAATGTTGAATTGTGAGAGATTTTGGGCCTCGATTCTCTTTAGAACCGTCAATCATTCCTTGAAGTTCTTGATATAAATCAGGATAATCAGCGATAATAATTGGTTCTATCTCTTCTGTTGAACGAGTTAAATATTGTTGGAAAGGAATTGTAAAATAATCGTTGACTTGGCGTCGAAGGAGAGGTAAAATACGATGAAATTGTTTTGCTAATTTTTTTCCGTGTTGGAATCCTAATTCATAATGCGTGTTTCCTGAAATAGATATTGTAATAGTTGGTGTGATTTTGGACATATATTATATGTGGATATTGTTAGAGGGGACACATATACGAATGTGGGGGTCTAATAGACACTTGTCAATCTGTATATACTAATATACAATGGCAATGTCTTCGATGGGAACAAGTGGAGTAGGTCGTTTGTTAAATACACCTCTCGGACGCGTTTTTATTTCAGTATTATTAGGTCTTGGAATCGCGGCTATGTTTAGAAAAGTGTGTGAAGATAAATCTTGTATTAATTTTAATGGGCCTGTAATTGATGAAACTACAGGAAAAACATATAAATTTGGAGAATATTGTTATCAATATGAAATGGTACCGGTGAAATGTGATTCAACCAAAAAAACCGTGCCCCTGGGGTGAACCGAAGGTTCCCATAAGATGTGCGCCGTGTAAACTGGCGCACATCGAAAACCCCCTCCTCTAATTAAAAATAATATAAAAGCCTAGTTATTCCTTACCGTCCGAACGTAGTGAGGATGGTAATTCTTAAGGAGGGATCATCTAGATGCGCGCCGTGTAAACTGGCGCGCATCTTTTGGAACGCAGTTCCCTTATAGGAGGTGGTAATTCGATGCGCACCAGCTTGCGCGGTGCGCATCTTATGGAACGTAGTTCCTCCTAAAGGGATATAAAATTACACTCTTAATAATTTGTATTATTTACGATAACGTATAATATTTATTTTCCGATTTTATGAGCCAAATATTCCGTATGACATTTGACCCCCAACCATTTTTTGATTTATTAGATAAAATAACAATAAGAAGAGAACCAACAGAGAATCACTATGTTATAGATATTCCCGCTTTTAATAAAATGTTTTTTTTAAATTTGCATAATGATTTTTTAAAATTATTACGTCCTTATTATCATCATACAAAATATGAATATTTAGATCGTAAATTAACCTATAATTCTTTTTGTACAATTGTTCGACAGATATGTAATCATTGTAATATAGAATATTCGAAAAAAATTGTATATTTTAGGTCAAAACATCAAATTGAATATTTCATAGGGGGAACCAAGGGTATTATGTGCGCACCAGCTAGCGCGGTGCGCACTTTCCCCTTACCCCCTCCTTAAAATTATAAAAGTCCAGATACAAGGCATATTTACCCCCTCCTTAAAATTATAAAAGTCTAATCACAACGCATATTTACAAGAATTTTTTTAAGAAACTCCTTCTATGTTCGGGGAGCATTCCATGTTCCTGAATACCATCCATATGTTTTTTGGTTCCATATCCCATATTTGTATGAAATCCATAATTGTCCTTCCATTCTGGATTTCTTTCACATTCTTCTAACATATATTCATCTCTCGCACATTTTGCCAATATCGATGCTGCCGCAATACTCATATAATGTCCATCTCCTTGTTCAACAGTAACGTGTGGCATTGTTAATATCGTATCCGATGTCTCATCAAACTTAATATACGGTTTAAAATAATTCCCATCCACTAATGCCAATGTACTTTGATAATCAGTATCAGACTTAATACCAATCTGTCCACATATATCATCCAAACACCGATGCATTAATACCATAACTGCCTGTAGAATATTGATACGGTCGATTTCTCCCGCTTCAGCGTATTGGATAGAATAAGCAACCGCATAAGTCTTAATATGTTCTGATATTTCCATAATCTTCTTATGTGATTTAATTGTTTTACTATCTCTCATCCATTCATAATGAAATTCTGGATGGTCTTTTGGTAAAATAACAGCGCCGACATAAACACGTCCATATAAGGGACCTCTTCCAGCCTCATCAATCCCGATTTCAAATCGATTTGATTCATTATAAAAACGATTTAGGACAGGTGATTCACGTCGAACTCTTTTCTTTGTAACAGGCGTTTCTTTGACTACAGGTGTTTCTTCTTTTGGTTTGGGTTTTACAATACGTTTCACACGAATACGGATAGGTTCAACAGATTCCATTTTACTTATAAGATTAGGTAATAATTATATTCTTTTCATACAGTTTACAAAAATTGTATCAATTTTTTAGTTCGGCGCCCTTGGACAGATATTTTTACAATGACAATATATTAACGGATAAATCAAGAAATGTTGAAATCATTATTACAATCAAAAAATCTGAAATTCATCCTATTGGTTTCCATCGTTTTAGTGCTTTTAGTAATAGTTTCCAGCCTCTATCCATCCATGGAAGGATATGTAAATTATAGATATTCATTGAATCCAAATTCAACCGCTGTAATTAAACTATATAACCCCTCTACAAATTTGGTTAAAATTTTCGATAGTTTTTATTATGACACTACAAATGCGAACGTTATTGTTGTGAATGGTTCATCGTCAGTAGCATCGGCACCTTATTCTACATCTCCCGCACAGGTAAATAATGACTCTTCAGAAAATTTAATATCATCGATTTGGGTATATGATAGAAATCCGAATATATCTCCCGTATTTCTCTTACAAACTAGTGGAACACCAGTTACACAAACATCCGATAGTAGCAAAAAATCATCGATTGATTCTCTCAAAAGTTCAATGACGATTGCTAGTCCTGAAAATACGGAAGTTATTTATGTGTCTTGGGGAACAAATACTTATTTAATATCTTTAGATTGTTCTGCTGTTAATAGTACAGTATTATTTGGTAATTATTTTTACTATAGTGGTTCAGTTTCATCTGCTAATTCTGCAAATCGACTTGATTTGTCATTTTCACCGACATCATCGATGTATGTAGATAAAGCAGGAACTGATGGCACTCTAATGATGGCAGGACAATACAGTAAAAATAAAATATATCAGATTACAAATGATATGTATTATGATTATCGAAATGATAATATTGTTTTATTAGATATTGATTCAAATAATAGTAATAATAATAAAACTTATGTATTAAAACGCAAAACAACAACAGCAATATATGATTACAACAGTTATGATTTAAGTTATAATATTGGAGCACCAGATACTGAGAGAACAGAAATATCAAGTATGAAACATTCAAGTACAAATGTACCTTATATTGTTCAACCAAAACAGAGCACTGTTCTAGCATTAGTTTGGCCAACTGGCGATAATACATTAATTGCTACTATCCATAAAACACCACAAGCACAGCAGTATGGTAGTGGAGTAAATTCGAATCGTTATAATTTATATAGTGTGGCAAGATTTACACCGAGTGGTATCGATGCTGCTTCAACAACGCCGGTAACAAGTGGTACCGATGCTAGCGCAAATAAAGACGCAAGTGGTGTTGACCAGAATGTATTAGATGCTTTTACAAAATGGTATATGTATTGGAATAAATATTATGACAAAAATACGGCTGAAAATGGATACAGTGATGATTATTTATTGAAAACACAGATTGTACCTCCAGTATGTCCTAGTTGTCCTAGTTGTACTAGTGGAAATGGTGTATGTACTAATTGTGGAGGTCAAGGTGGAAGTGGAACCCAATCGAGTGGAGGAAGTTCTTTGGCGGATGTAAAAGGACCATCATCAGCGATTGCGTCAGTTGCTCAAACAGGTGGTACTGCGTATGGACAGACATTAGATACTTTAAAATCGGCAGGTTCAGGAGCAACAAATTTGGTAAGAGACGTTGGAACTGGTGCATTAGTTGCGGGAGCAGTGGGAGTAGGAGCAGTGGGTGCGGCGGGTTCTCAAGTGTATGGTGATGTAAAAGAGGCGGGTTCAACTATATATGGAGATATTAAAGGTGGTATAGGTTCTGTTGCGGGTGGTGTAGGAAATGTAGTAAGTGGAATTGGAAGTGGTGTAAAAACATTATTCGAGCCTCGTTTTGGATATCAACAATCCTATGGAGGACCCACTGCTCAAACAGCATCACAATATGGATATGTGCCGACACAGAATTATATGACACAATCAGGGACATATAATCAAGGACGATATGATCAGTTTAGTTATGGAGGAGCGAGTCCATCGAAAGGAAGTAATTTTATACCTTTAACAGCGGATTTTAGTTCCTTTAGTAAGTAGGGAACCTGCGGTTCCCCTACGACCCTTCCCTGGGAATTACCCCGCGAAGCGGGGTAAGGAATAACTAGGCTCTTATCTATGTTTTTTATCTAGTTTTTTATTTAGGTTTGTACATAGGCTTTTACAAAGGAATGTCGACCTTTGGTCGACATTCCCTGTAACAAAGCATTTCAATAATATTTATAAAAAATAATTGACAATTATAAATTTTGGTATTTTTCATTGTTAATATACTGAAAACTGTTGATGATACTTGTAATTAAGGAGGGGGTAAGGGGGAACTATTAGTTCCCCCTAAAATTGAATTCTATCTTATTATTATTTTATTCTGATTATAATCTTCATAATCAGAATAAGTATTTATCTATTCCTATCCAAATGAACAAACTTATCGAAACTATGTACAAGAAGCGCTTTTGTCTTCCTTCCAACAATAATGAAAATGCCGTCCCATTAAATTCCTGCTCTTGTGGAAATTATAATCATATCGCCTGTATATTCAAAGGGAAAGGGAAAGGGAAATGTCATTAATCCAATCACTTTCGGTATTAATCATCCTGGAGACAAATCTGGTTTAAAGCCTGGAATTCACGCTGAACAAGATGCTATCTTAAATCTCCCCAATATTCGTTGTAGAAATAAAAATCCAGTTCCTATTGAAATCTTAGTAATTCGTGTATCTATTTATGGAAAAATACAAAGTAGTCGTCCTTGTTATCATTGCATACAGAAAATGAAGAAAATACCAATAAAAAAAGGATATATTATCAGACACGTATATTATTCAAATGAAGCAGGAGAGATTGATTGTGAAACATTAGAACAATTAGAAAATGGAAAAAATCACGTATCTAGATATTATAAACGTATTGCTGAATCTCGACCAGTTTCTTACATAACATCGATTTGACAATTTTATTTCCTATATTTTTGTGTTTTGTGTTTTTGTTTTTTTGTGTTTTGTGTTTTTGTTTTTTTGTGTTTTGTGTTTTTGTTTTTTTGTTTTTTTGTGGTTCGGTGTTTTCTTTTTCCTTTTCCTTTTCCTTTTCTCGATTTTCTACCGCCAATAAAATCATAATCATCATCATTTACAAAATCCAATAATTCATCTATATTAGTTTCATCCAGTTTTGCTTTTTTATTCGATTCTTCTTCATCCAATTCGGGTGAATGCTTACGTGTTTCAAATACATTTTCATCTATTATTGGATTTTCATTATTATTCCACATAATATCATCATTCAGAACAAATTCATCATCTATATCTATATTTGTTGCTTTTTGATTTGATTTATTTGTATTTGTTGCTTTTTGATTTGATTCATTTGGAATATTTGAATTATAATAAATGCCATTATTTGGATTGTAATACATACCATTATTTGGATTGTAATACATACCATTATTTGGATTGTAATACATACTAGTATTTGTATTGTAATATACGCCAGTATTTGGATTGTAATACATACCAGTATTTGGATTGTAATAAATACCAGTAGTTGGATTGTAATACAAGCCAGTACTTGAATTGTAATACATGCCAGTAGTTGGATTATAATTCGTATTTATATTCATATTTTGGGATTGTTGTTGTTGCATATTAACATCTTGTTTGACACGTTTTTTTGGACCTCTTGGATTCGGAATTATTTTTCCCTTTTCTATTTGCAAATTTTTAAATTGTTTATTATGAGATACTGCGTCTTTTAATTTATTAAATTCTGCATAAACATTTTCAAAAGGCAATACACCGCTACGAAAATCCGTTATAATTTTGTTTAATCTATCCGTATACAATTGATTCGACTGAATAAAATCAAACATTTCTGAATTAATAGTTAATCCAGTAGGAAAATTTTCTGGCAAATCCGGAATCAATCTATTTAAATTGATTATAGATGCCTTATTGGATACGTGATTTACTGTAGTTAATTTATACTTATTTTTTTCAATAATACGCTTAGATTTCTTAATAAATTCATCCAAAATAACATCAGCACTCCAAGTGTCTCCAGTTCTGATAATATATTTATATCTCTTGATAACTTCGTCGAAATCAGTTTTTAAATTTTCTGTTTTCAATATAATTGCCAATAAACTAATTGGAATATTCTCTATTGGAAAACCGTTGATATCTAAATTTTCCGGTATACGTAACGCAGGATTTCCTTTATTTATTAACACCAATGAATTCATCAAATTTGTAAATCCAATATCTTTTTTTATTGTCTTACCAATGTTCTTAATGTTAATAAAGTTTTCAATATCAGTTTGTGCGTTTTCTATCGCTCGTTCTAATCCGGCTTGTTCTTTAGTTTGACTAAAACTAGTTACTATCTGTTTGAATTCTTCAATTAATTCAGGATAACTCAACATGACTACGAATATATTCAATTGCATATGTTCTAACGGAAAATCTTCAGGCACGTCAAAATCTAAATATTCAACATAATCTTTTATGATTGATTTGTCGTAATATGATTCATTGCCGATATTCATTTAATATAATTATTGATAATTTTTATAGGTTATATGTCTTACTTTTTTCATAATATTTTTAAACGTTTTATTGAGAGATTTTTTAGTATTCTCGCGGTTCTTCAGGATAACAATATTATTGTCAGATTCATTATTTATGTCAGGAGTTATTATATGCGAATTATCGGTATCCGACACTGTCGTGTCACTATTGCTTATAATTGTATTCGTCTGTTTTTTTTGAAATCCGAGAGATTTGATTAATTCTAATAAACTCTGGTTCACTGGTATCGCACTCTTTTCAGGCAACGAATCAATCATTTGAAATTCCATTTTCATATGAGTTTCTAACACATTATATGTCATTTCTCCATTGTCATCAAACTCCATTTCGAGAGGTATTTGAATATTCGCCATTACATATTTCATTCTTCTATTTTAAAATTCTTGTTATTATGTCTCTCGTTTTTCTTTGTACGTTTTTTCGCGCGTTCGAACAAATGTGGATTCTCTCGTTTCACGAAAATATATTCACCATAATGATTATGTATTTTATTTCCAACAGTAAATATTGCGGAATCTGCGGATACCTGAAATTTATATGGTTCTAATATATCACTTATAAACATCTGAGGTCCGCGATGAATTGACTTATCACGATGAATTAATTTATAGCATATCGGAATTATATCGTCTAAAAATACGTGGTCATTCTTTGCGTCTTCATAGGAAAACATATCATTCGAACTTGGTTGAAACGGTTGGATAAGAATTCCATTACTCGCATTATGGATATGATTAATATTAAAGATTGAATTATCGATTATTATGGTGTTTTCCGGTGTCCAATGAGGATGATTTTCATAAATCATTCTTAAGTCTTTATGATGTCCATCCTCTCTGTAGTCTTTCCATTTTTTATAATCTTCATCACAATAAACAAAATCGAATTTAATCGGCGGATTTATTTTAATATCATGTTCTACTTCAAGACTTTCGATATAAAATGGAATCCAACGTTTTGCGGTATTTTCTGCGTGGTATTTACTACCATATGTCCAAATACCTAAATGAATATTATTTTGACTTGCGAATTTGAAAAACACGTCTAAATAAGGGCGGAAAACAACAATCGGATTCGGATTTGGGGGATTACGGACAGGCATTGTAATATGATTGAAATATTCATAATCTCTCCCAACTGGATAATCAACATATTGAAGCATTGTCTCGTCAATATCGAGAAGAACGCATAATTTCGGAGGGACAGTACTTGATACTTTTATTAAATTAAAAAAAGCTTCCATTTTTAGTAGATGAATATCTTGTATTTTATAGTTTTACATTCTTATTGGAAAACTATAAACTTATTTTTTTGCTCCTGAATCATAAGGTTCTCAAACACGTTTGCATGTTCGGTTTCTACCAGTACCTTTACATTCAACAATTCCGAAATGTCCTTTTCTTGTTCCAAATCCGTGTTTTACTAAATTATTCTTACGTTTTGCAGAACGATGCTTACGACGACTTACGATACGACCTCTCTTATTGCGTATTAAATCTTTTTTAATAAGACCACCAACAGTATGATGAGCATTTCCGTGAAATACTTGAGCACGCGAACCAATTGTTTGCATATTTTACTTTATTTATGCGATATTTATCCGGGTAAGTAACCCCTTATTTTATTACCGACATTATATTATAACAATGTCTAGTGTTATGGATGATACCTCTAAAATACAAACCGCAATACAATTAAATGATGATTTAACAAAAACAATAAACAGTCTAAAACAATCGAGTGCTGTTGACGCACAAAAAGCGAATTATATTAGGACAGATTCATTAAATGTTCATTTCGTCTCTCGATTATTACAAATATCTTATTTTATTATTCTCGTATTTTTGGTTATTCTTTTAATAATAAAATCAATGTCGGGTGTATATACACCACAATTTAGTATTGGTATAGCGATATTATTTTTTATCTTTCCTTGGTTAATTGATTTGGTTGCCTTATACGCATATAAGGGTTTCTTAGTTTTAACACATTTTGTTTATAGAGGAAACCAATTATTATCAGCGGACCCATTAAAACAACGACAAGAACAATTAATAGTGAATTAAGGAGTCTGATTGCGGTTAACAGTCAAGTTATGATTTACATCATAAATATAAGAATGAATTTATCAACTATTTTTGAATCAGTTTTATTGTTGGTGGTAGGTATTTTAATTATTTTAGTTGGATTCTTAACTTTCTTTTTAAAAACACGCATTGCGAATTTAGAAACACACATTGCGAATTTAGAAACAAAAGTAGGATTGCTTGAAAATGAACTTGAAACGGTTCATAGTCGTATCCAATCGAATCTATTTAGACCCCCTATTCAACAGCAATATATAAATCCTTTTATTCATCAACAGCAAGAACCAATGGCACCATTTATTTTCCATTCTGCCCCTACACAACCTATTAAAAATATTATTTCTGAGTCTGAATCCGATTCTGAGTCTGATTCTGAGTCTGATTCTGAGTCTGAGTCTGATTCTGAGTCTGATTCTGAGTCTGATTCTGAGTCTGAAACAGAATCGAATGCCGAACATCAGTTGGATATTGAATACTTTCCGGGCGGAAAACCAATAGAAATTATAGATATTGGTGAAATTGATGAACTTGAAAAAGAAACAAATCTAAATAATGAAGAACCGAAAATCCGTAAAATTGTTGTCAATCTAACAGATATTGATGAAGAGATACAAATTGATATTGATCAAAATTTATGTGATTTGAAAGCAGATGAAGATGATGTTTCATTACCGAATACACCTCTTGAACATTCAGAACATATTGTTTCAGTTAAGAAAATAGAAACTGAAAAAGTTGAAGAAGAAAAAGTTGAAGAGGAAAAAGTTGAAGAGGGAAAAGTTGAAGAAGAAAAAGTTGAAACTGATATCGGTATTGAGGAAATAGACGAAATAGACATTACACCGGTCTATAAGAATGAATCAACTGATTATCAGAAAATGGATTTGAAGACATTAAAATCATTAATTACTAGTCGAGGTTTAGCAGAATCAAAAGTGGTTTCGAAAATGAAAAAACAGGAATGTGTTGAATTATTGAACCTTCGCACCTTAAAAATGCCAGTTAATAAGTCATAAATTGCCAATGGCAATTTATTGACCATTAATGGGTATTTTTATCGGTGAAAGGCCACCTTCGGTGGCCGACAGTCGCCCGCGGAGCGGGCTTAGTAACAGTTGCCTTCGCATTTCCAAAGGCAGGCCGTCAGTGCCTGCCGGCCTTAGGAAAACGCCTTAATAATTCCGTAGGAATTATTCGGCGTTTTAAATATGCAAAGGCGTGAAAACATCCGCAATTTAGGAAATAGAGGGTTGCGGATAAAAAGAAACATAGGACGAAATGTTATAAAAATGAATCTTTACAACATTGCTTTCATTCTCGTTCTTATTGGTGCTATTAACTGGCTTTTGGTTGGTGTTTCCGGAAATGACTTGGTGGAACCTATCGTTGGTGCTACCATTGCCAAATATGTTTATATTCTGGTTGGTCTCTCCGGTCTTTGGGTCGCTTACAAGAAATTTATGTAAATAATCAAGAGGTAAATACAAACAATATATTATTTTGAATAAAATATTGTTATTTTTTGGATAGAATTAGAATCGGCATTTAACTTAAGAATCGATTTTATTGACTTTGATTTTAGCATCTACAAGATAAATCGAATTTTCAGTCATAATCACAAATTCATCTTTGACTTTGAAGATTTTCTGGATAGGACTTGTATATTCATATTGTGATTTCACCAATAATTTCGATGCTTCAGCACCAGTACCACTTACACCAATACAAGCGGTTTTATCTAAACTACTTGTCCAATAATCCATCATAATTGGTCGGTCTTCAGTAATAGCAACTCTAACAGCGCTTTGTAGAGTTTCGGCACTTGGCATTCTATAAGAGTCAGAAGGAGTGGCGGGTGTTAAAGCATTGTTTTGAGAAGTAGCGGGAGAAGGAGTTTGTGTTGTTGACATATTTCAAAAAATATTCTGATTTTAATAATTAACGAAAATATAAAAAAACGTCAAAATAAACATAAAACAATATTCTCTACGTTTCTTATATTCGCCTAAAGAAAACAGATAGAATATGCAACAACAGTCAAATCAACAATGGAATCCTGTCGAAACTTCACCTAAACTTTATGGCCGTGATAAAAACGGAAAAGTCAAATTATGGTATTATGAAGTCTATGAGCGTGTACCTGACAAAATCGCTAAATACATTATTTTCCACGGTCAATGGAATGGTCGTCTACAACAAACAGAACGTTTTGTTACCGAGGGCAAAAATCTCGGGAAAAAGAATGAAACAACTGCTGTCCAACAATGTATCGCCGAAGTTAAGAAAAAATGGGTCGACAAAAAAGAAAAGGAAAATTATTGTTTGACACCTACAGGAAATCAAGACGAAGTTCGTGTGAAGAAATTCTATCCTATGCTAGCACAGACTTATGTTATTAAAGAATCCGGAACCAAACATAAAAATGTAATCATGTTTCCCTGTTATATTCAACCAAAACTGGATGGTGTTCGTTGTATCGCCTCTTTCCAACATAATACTGTATATCTACAATCGAGAACCGGTTCGCATTTTTCTCTCGATAATTTCCCTCATATTGTCGAATCATTAACCGCGATTTTTCAAGAAGTCGCCCAACAACAACAGACAGTTGTGTTCGATGGTGAATTATATACTCACGATTTGCCTTTTGAAGTTGCTGTCGGATTAATTAAAAAACAAACATTAACTGATGCTGACCGTGAATTATTAAAGAAAATACATTATCATATTTATGATGTGGTTGATGTGTCGAATACAATTCCTTTTTATGCCAGAAATAAAAGTTTGAATAAATTTGAAATTGATTCACCTGCGAATCGAGAGAAATATGCCGGATTATTTCGTGTTGAAACTTGTATCGCACAAACAGAAGCCGAATTTCGCGATTATTTCCGTAGATGTGTTGATGCAGGATATGAAGGTGTAATGTTACGTAATATTGAAGGTAAATATACACAGAATTATCGAAGTAAAGACTTACAGAAATATAAGGAATTTGTCGAATCTGAATATACGATTGTCGGTTATAGTGAAGGTGAAGGAAGAGACCAAGGAACAATTATTTGGGAATGTGAGATTGAAGAAGGTGGAACAAGATTCAATGTGAGACCGAAAGGTTCGATTGAATATAGGAGAGAATTATTTAATAATGCGGAACAATATATGGGACAGAAATTAACAGTAGTTTATCAGGAATTAAGTGAATATGGAGTTCCTCGGTTTCCAGTGGGTAAATGTGTGCGAATTGACGCACCCTAATTTGATAAGGAAATGCCGTGCCAGAGATTTTTCTGGCATTTTCCATTTTTGCCAGTATATTTTCTGGCATTTTGTTAGTTTGTATGTATTTTGCCAGTATTTTTTCTGGCAAATCCAAAAATGCCAGTAATTTTTATGGCACTCAGAAAGTACATTTTCAATTTTCACGTTTTTTTTATCACATAAAAGTTGAAAAAAAGTAAAAAACAGTAAAAATAATCAAAAATACATATAAATTGGAAAGTCCTCTAGAAAAAGTTGTTTGGACATTTATTTTTGTCCAAGACAAAAATTATTTAAGGATATTTTGTTTTCAGGATAAGAGTATAAATTCAATTATATAAAGATACTTATGTTATATATTTAGTATGAAAATTATTAAATATATATTTGGAAAAATCGCAAAAGAAGATAAAAAAGTATTAGGCAGATGGAATCTAGAATACTGTAATAAAAAAATAAATAATAAAATAGATTTATCAAATGAAGACCATTGTGGTCCTTGTGGTCAATATATATTGGATAAAAAAATAAAACCAAGCAACAAAAACAATCGATAATAAAACCTAATTTATCGTTTTACACTTTTTTTACGAAATGAAAGTTTATATCTATCATTTTCTTCTAATTTTGTTCTCTCCCCCAAAAAGTTAAAGTATTTGTTTGCCAAAGCATATTGTTCAGGTTTTTTATTTCTTAACACACTTAAACGAACTTTCATAATCATACCAACTTGCGATATACGTTTGTGTGTGTATTTTTTGTTTTTGTATAATTTTTCTAATTTATCAATTGTATTTACAACGTCTTCTAATGTTTTATATTTTATGGGTATAGTGTCTTTTGGATTTTTATCAATATACACATCAAATGATTTATCTGGATTTTCCGGGTTGAATAAAAATTGTTTTTTTGTTTTGTTTTTATTGTTTATTATTTTCTTTTTAGTATTGTTTTTCATAGAATATGACTACATTTTATTGAAATGTGGTAATATATAATAATTTATTATCCTATTATAGTACTATTTTATCCTTAATCACTGGGTCTAATAGTGGTAAAAATACTCCCAAAATCTGTTTCAAGAAACTCGGGGGGTTTTGAAAATAAATCTTATCCACATATCCCAATAAATTTTTACCATTCTTAACTCCTTCTTCCGACACCATTAATACGAAATTCTTATATCTCTCCACAGCACTAATCGTTAATCCTTTCAAATCCAATACAGCATTGATTTTCGGATATTGAGTAGTTAATCTCTCGACAACTCCAAAAATATGATATGTTAAATCATAATACATCGATGGATTTGCTACCATTTTAAATACAGGATAATTCAAATAAATTACATTTTCATTCACAACTAACATACGTTGAAATGCTAAATTCATATCAATGTTTTGAGCAATTTGAGAGGCACAATCGAATTTCTCTTGTTTTCTGAATAACATTTTTTTAGAATTAGATTCATAATATTCCGTTTTTAATCCCTGTAATTGATTTATATATTCTTCTTGTTCAGACATTTTTATAAAGTGTTAGAGAGATTTTTATATATTCATATTATTCGCATATATTATATCGATAAACAACATAATATATTCAATATCCAGATTGTATTCAATATCCAGACTGTATTCATTTTTTCTTATGCCTTAACATTATTATAATTCACATTATAGGCTCTCTGTTTCTTGAAACGAATATAATCTGAACTATCACTCACGAATTTAGGATTACAAGAAGTCGCTGGTACACCGGTTCCATCACAAGCAGAACGAGCATTACCCAAATGACGACTTAATCCAGCTGTTTTGGAAATCGAACCGTTTGGATTTGGACCTCCACAAACATAATTTTGACGCTGTAAATAATCTCCCAAACTATTCACTGCACGGAATGGAGTCACAACACGCGATTTATTATTATATGTATTATTGGCAAAACCAGTATTCCAACCACGTTTTAATACACTACGCATTGCGGTAATCTCTGAATCATTGGTCTTTCCCATTGTTGGTTTGGCTACATATCCTTGATAAGGACCTCCAAAAGTATAATTAGACATTTCTATAGGAATAATAGATTTTTTATTTAGACTACCTACCTCTCTAGAAGTATTTAGTATCTCCGTATATCTTCTAAATATTCTAATTTGCATTTTCTAATGAGTGTTCTATAAGAAAACTTATTTTTTAATATAATATACAATGAACAATATTACACAAAGTTTTAGAAATATGATTGAAGAATTAACACAATTAAAAGACCTTGTTAAAAACACAAAGACAGACATCAAGGGTTATCTTAAACTAAAACCTGTACAATATTACATTGGTACGCTGCCACCAAAACTTCAATTTAGAAAAAAACCTCGAACAAAAACAAACACATCTATAATAAAAACAACAATAAGAAAACGTCCAAAAGAAGTCATTGAACCTGATATTCAACCTACATCGAATCTTGGTCTTATGACTAAAATAGATGAATTTGCGTTTAATACTAATAGCAATTATCAGTATATAAAACGTATACATATTCTTGAAACTCAGTCCGTATTCAATAAAACATTGACGAATGTTAAAATTTTCAACAATATCGATAAAAATAATAAATCATATGATAAATTATTAAAACTTATTGAAGAATTAAATACG
>Ga0255211_1000027_pt1 | contig 51431 bp, 32 predicted proteins | sample Miss_Yuk_RepB_8d_FD_183036 | JGI IMG/M metagenome (GOLD analysis project Ga0255211, IMG submission 183036) | Freshwater microbial communities from Mississippi River, Louisiana, United States - Miss_Yuk_RepB_8d | ecosystem: Environmental > Aquatic > Freshwater > River | place: USA: Louisiana...
CCAGTAGAACCAGTCGAACCAGTAGAACCAGTCGAACCAGTAGAACCAGTCGAACCAGTTGTTCCTGTCGAACCAGTCGAACCAGTTGTTCCTGTCGAACCAGTATTACCGGTAGAACCAGTATTACCGGTAGAACCAGTATTACCGGTAGAACCAGTATTACCCGTTGAACCGGTATTACCAGTTGAACCCGTCGAACCCGTCGAACCCGTCGAACCGGTATTACCGGTTGTTCCAGTTTGACCCGTTTGACCGGTCGAACCAGTATTACCGGTGGAACCAGTTGTTCCGGTTGAACCAGTATTACCCGTGGAACCAGTTGTTCCGGTTTGACCCGTGGAACCAGTTGAACCCGTGGAACCAGTTGAACCAGTTGAACCCGTTGAACCAGTTGAACCCGTTGAACCTGTTGTACCAGTAAAACCTGTTTGACCAGTGGAACCCGTTTTACCAGTATTACCAGTATTACCAGTATTACCAGTATTACCAGTAGAACCAGTAGAACCAGTATTACCAGTAGAACCAGTATTACCAGTAGAACCAGTGGAACCAGTAGAACCAGTGGAACCAGTGGAACCAGTTTGACCAGTAGAACCGGTCGAACCGGTCGAACCCGTCGAACCAGTAGAACCAGTGGAACCCGTCGAACCAGTAGAACCAGTGGAACCTGTATTACCAGTGGAACCAGTTGTTCCAGTTTTACCAGTAGAACCTGTATTACCTGTGGAACCAGTAGAACCAGTTGTTCCAGTTGAACCAGTCAAACCCGTCGAACCAGTCGAACCAGTATTACCTGTTGGACCTGTTGAACCAGTTTTTCCGGTTTGTCCGGTAGAACCAGTCTGACCGGTAGAACCAGTCTGACCAGTAGTTCCAGTCGAACCTGTGCTACCAGTATCACCGGTGGAACCCGTATAGCCAGTAAAACCAGTGCTACCTGTGTCACCAGTGCTACCTGTGGAACCTGTACTACCCGTCGAACCTGTACTACCCGTCGAACCTGTATCACCGGTTGACCCAGTATCACCGGTTGAACCTGTACTACCAGTCGAACCAGTTGTTCCTGTCGAGCCAGTATTACCCGTCGAACCAGTCGAACCAGTTTTACCAGTATTTCCAGTCGAACCAGTACTACCCGTTTCACCTGTTTGACCAGTAGAACCTGTATTACCCGTTTGACCCGTTTGACCGGTCGAACCTGTCGAACCTGTATTACCAGTTGTTCCAGTCGCACCAGTCGAACCCGTTGCGCCAGTTGTTCCAGTCGCACCAGTCGAACCCGTTGCGCCAGTTGTTCCAGTATTTCCAGTTTGACCGGTCGAACCAGTATCACCAGTTGTTCCAGTTGAACCAGTGCAACCCGTTTTACCAGTTTGACCAGTTGAACCGGTGTTTCCAGTCGAACCAGTTTTACCAGTTTGACCAGTTGAACCTGTAGAACCGGTATCACCAGTTGAACCTGTAGAACCGGTATCACCAGTTGAACCTGTAGAACCAGTCGAACCAGTCGAACCAGTTGAACCAGTAGTTCCTGTTGTTCCAGTAGTTCCAGTAGTTCCTGTTTGTCCCGTTTGTCCCGTTTGACCAGTGAAACCAGTGCTACCCGTCGCACCTGTTGTGCCGGTAGAACCCGTGGTTCCGGTAGAACCGGTAGAACCGGTAGAACCCGTGAAACCCGTGAAACCCGTCGAACCGGTAGAACCCGTGAAACCTGTGGTTCCGGTTGAACCGGTAGAACCCGTAGTTCCAGTTTGACCAGTCGAACCAGTGCTACCCGTTTTACCAGTGACACCAGTAGAACCTGTAGTTCCAGTTTGACCAGTCGAACCCGTAGTTCCAGTTTGACCCGTAGAACCTGTAGCACCGGTTAAACCAGTGGAACCAGTTGAACCAGTATTACCGGTTGTCCCCGTTTGTCCCGTCGAACCAGTTGTTCCTGTTAAACCTGTGGAACCAGTGGAACCAGTTTTACCCGTTGTTCCTGTTTGACCCGTTGAACCAGTATCTCCAGTAGAACCGGTTGAACCAGTAAAACCGGTTTGTCCAGTTTGACCCGTTTGGCCAGTAGAACCAGTCGTTCCTGTGTCACCGGTCGAACCTGTGTTACCCGTTGTTCCCGTTTGTCCTGTTTTTCCCGTTTGACCTGTTGTACCCGTTTGACCTGTTGTACCCGTTTGACCTGTTGTACCCGTTTGACCTGTAGAACCAGTTGTTCCAGTAGAACCGGTCGAACCTGTATTTCCTGTCGAACCCGTAGAACCCGTATTTCCTGTCGAACCCGTAGAACCCGTATTTCCAGTCGAACCAGTAGAACCAGTAGAACCTGTGGAACCCGTAGAACCCGTAGAACCAGTGGAACCTGTAGAACCGGTATCTCCAGTTGAACCTGTTGTTCCAGTGGAACCAGTTGTTCCAGTAGCACCGGTACGTCCCGTAACACCAGTTCCACCGGTAGGACCAGTATTTCCAGTAGGACCTGTCATTCCAGTATGACCGGTTGAACCAGTTGGACCTGTTTTACCTTCGTTTCCTGCTGAACCTTGAGGACCTTGAAAACCAGTTGGACCTCGAGGACCTTGAAGACCAGTTATACCTGTATATCCAATATCACCAGTGTATCCAGTAAAACCGGTAAAACCAGTGGAGCCAGTAGAGCCCGTGGAACCGGTCGAGCCAGTCGAACCGGTGTCTCCAGTAGAACCAGTCGAACCGGTGTCTCCAGTAGAACCGGTTGTTCCCGTGGAACCAGTATTACCAGTCGAACCGGTTGAACCCGTGGAACCAGTTGTTCCCGTGGAACCCGTATTTCCGGTCGAACCTGTGTCTCCAGTAGAACCAGTTGTTCCCGTGGAACCAGTAGAACCAGTTGTTCCCGTGGAACCAGTAGAACCAGTAGAACCCGTAGAACCAGTAGAACCCGTAGAACCAGTAGAACCTGTGGAACCAGTAGAACCGGTGTCTCCAGTAGGACCCGTTGTTCCAGTCGAACCCGTTGTTCCAGTCGAACCAGTTATTCCAGTCGAACCAGTTGAACCTCTTGAACCTTGGGAACCGGTCGAACCAGTTGTTCCGGTCGAACCAGTTGTTCCAGTATCACCGGTAGAACCTCTTGAACCTTGAGAGCCCGTAGCACCGGTAGAACCGGTAGTTCCTGTTGGTCCTGTTCGACCGACAGCACCATCCGCACCAGCAGGTCCTCTACTGCCGGTAGGACCAGTTATAGTTTGACCGGGATTTACACTATTAAAATATTGTTTTACATCATCAGATAAATCATCAATAGTAATCGTAGAGTTTTGGATAACATCGGAAGTGATAATAGCACCCGCAAATTTTGTTGGCTGAATAGTTCCGTCGGCAATAACAGAATTTGTAATAGAACCGAGAGCAAAATTCGAAGTAGTGAGAGAACCGGGTGCTAATTTGGAACCAGAAATCGAACCATCTGCGATTTTATTTGTTGTTACTGATCCGTCGATAATATGGTAGGAAGTAATTGAATTTCCCGCGATTTTAGAACCGGAAATAGAACCATCTGCGATTTTATTGGTTGTTATTGCTCCGTCGGCTATTTTTTCATTTGTCACAGCATAATAAGCGAGTTTATCAGTTGTAATAGCACCATCTTTAATATTTTGAGTATTAATCACATTATTCAAAGGCATCATGAATCGAATTTTAACCCATTTCACATAATAAGTATTAATTGTTCCAGATGGATCGGGTGTAACAACAGACAATAAAATATCACTATCTTCTAGATATACAAATTGGTCTCCACTGATATCTACAGGGTCGAAATACTGATGAATAATGAAATTTCGGGAACCATCTTGATTTAAAACAGTGAATGTTGAATTATAAGAAGGATCAATTGCTCCATGAGCAGTAGAAACAACAAAACCTCCACTGGTATAAGTTGCTATTGGGTCTTCAAATTGAATACCAGTAGAGATAATCGATGGTGGAATATAATAAAAAACAGTTTCCAATGCGGTTTTTAATTGACTAACATCGGGAATATAAAAACTAAGGAAACGAAGACTAGTAAAAGGTAAATATTTACTATCGATTTGATTTGGATTTCCGGGAGATGTTTGAATTGATTTCACTGTATGATTATCTCCACTTGCGTCATTATAATTATAAAGTACTTGACCAGTATTAACATCAAAAGACATATTCAATTCATTTCCCGATTTATCTTTTACGTGAATGGTTGAATCACGAATATGGAGTTCATTCGCATATAAATTATTAAAATAAGAATCAGGACTACCTAAGTTATAAGTATTGCCGAGTATTGGAATAATGGAATTTGCGGAAGTTTCTAAAACACCAAATCGACCTGAAAGAAAATAACCTGCCGAAAATGGATTTTGTTCAGAACCGATGGAGAGACCAGTTATGCCCGGAATAATTGAATCATAAATAGTGCCACCAATACCACCAGTTATACCTTGATAACCTGTTGGACCAGTTGTTCCTGTCGCACCTTGATTTAATAATCCGATTTCTGCGTCTTTTCCTCTTGGACCAGTATAACCGGTGGGTCCTGTACCGGAAAAAGTACCATTACCACCATTATTTGACCCATTATTTGTTCCATTATAACATTCTCCGGCGGCTTTGGCAAAATTTCTTGCTCGTTTTCTATCTAAATAGCCTCCATACGACATTATAATATATATAGAAGGAAACTATTATTATCTCAACGCCTAATAACTATATTTACATTTTCATTGATTTATTATAACAAATGATAATCTATACGGTATAACAAATAATAAACTATACGGAATAAAATAAAAATTGATATAAAATTAATTTTTATCATTATTGTAAGTGTAAACAAAATAATACGTTGATTAATAATGAAGAAAGAAATAGCAATGAAGTTTTATATACCTCGAATGGAATCTTCAATTACTAAAAAATATATTTTCGATTCTATACGCCGTTTAAATGTTGGATATATAGACAAAATTATTGAAATACCTATCGACGGAGAACCAGACTATAAAAAAGTCATCATACTATTTAAAACTTGGTATAAAAACGAGATGGCTGATTTTATTTCTGCCAAATTACAAGCCGGTGAAAAATTTAATTATATACATAATTATCCTTGGTATTGGAGGGTTAAATCATAAAACCACATATATATATATCTAACTGTTTTTTATTCAATATTTACATATTCTATACTTGTATTCATTCCACTTGAATGTTGCATACTATCCGTATATGATTTCGGTGTTGTCATGGTTATCATATCCTTTTCTCTCAAATATAAAGTATTTGGACTAACAGTGTATCCCATTTTTTGATTTGTTTTCATCGCAAACACTGTCGATAACCCTTGTTCCGATACATTATACCACGTTGTTATATTTGATGGGTGACTATATTGGATTCCACCAGTTCCTCCCACGTATAAATGTCCTCCATAATAACACGAACTATATATTTCACTCTGTCCTACTGTTTGACGAGAGAATAAACAGGCTGAATTATCATAGGATATATATACACCTCCCGATATGTCTGTCAATAAATACATATTTGTATCTGTTTGTGAGTTCGATGTAAATGTCTTATTATTTGTAGTATTGATTCGATTCATTATCTGATTTGAAACATTATGATCCGGATACAATGTCATTGTTCTATCATAATGAGCCACATTACTTGTTGTTGAATCTGTACGATAATTCCTGAAAAATCCTCGATGATTCATTATTAATTTTTCTCTCGCAGACACTATTCTTGCGCTATCGGAAACTCCATATAATTTCCATTCTCTCAGTTTTATATTTTGTGTTGTCGCTGTTTTTTGGAATACTATCGCATAATACAAATATCCACTCGTTTGATTCATCATTTGATGGATTCTTACATATTTATTATCTATTTGGGGACTTATTATTGCAGTTGTCGCCGTATAAGTATCAATCTGTGTCCAAGTAGTATTGTTGAGAGAACCAAACACCGTATATTGTTGTGGAATTTCTGTATCTGTCGACGAAAATACTAATTCATATGCTTTCACGGTTGATGTGGCCGACATTGTTGCTATTAAATTCTCTCCTGATATACCTTGAAAACTAGATGAACCAATATAATTTCCACTTGTGTCATATCCATTATTTGTTGTTAGCCAATACGTATTATAAGAATTATCCGTTAAATTCGAAAACGCATTTGTATTATCAGTGGATGCGGTTATTGTCGAAATTACACACGCCGATAAATCATTGAAAGAATATGAAACTGCTTGCCAATTATCTCCCGCTGAATCGAGAGAATAATATATATAACTTGAATTTCCATAGAGTATCCAATTTGTTCCATTCCATTGAATACTATATCCTTCCACTATTGATAATCCATTTCCGTAAGGTTGTCGCCAATGAATTCCATCGGTACTCGAAACAATGGGAACACCCGCTGTACTTATTCCTGTCCCCATAAATCTCTCGCCATTCCATTGAATTTCATAACACTCTGTTAATACAGTATTTTGTATCTCTTTCCAAATGATTCCATCATAACTATAAGCTAATGATGCGCCTGTTACCGTATTTTTACCTCCCGCTATCCATACTGAACCATTCCAAGCAAATGTATTTGTTCTTGTTGTTAATACATTACTATTTGTTGATAACCATCGATAACCATCATAACTATATTGTATTGTTGTTGGAGAGACAGATTCACCTCCCGCTAATAATATGGGGTCGATTTCTATTCTTGGAATTGTCGGGTCATTATTTGTTATTTGTTCTATATTATAAGAACCATCCGTCGTGTAATTGACAAAATCCCAAGTGTTTTTACTTGGTTTATTCGAAATATAAAACGTATATGATGAACCATTATAATTTATACTCGTTACTCCAGATATATCAATTACTGTATAAGGTGTTGGAGAGAATCCGTGATATGATTTATATACAGTTGTTGGAGAGATTATAAATAGATTTGAATTAACACGTAATATTTTCGAAATTGTTATTTCATCATTCGCAACTAATGTAAAATCTCTCATATTTGTTGTCGAAGTAATATAAACATTTGTTAAATTCGTAGAGGTGTTTTTCATTAGAATTACCCATTGTGTTCCTGACCATAAAATTTGTTCTACTGAATTCATTCCTGTTGTTAAACCAGTTAGTTGATTAACTGACAATAATGTGAAAGATGTTGGACTGGTTCCATAACATATTCCATCTTCTCCGAGAGCAATTGTACATTGTTTTCCATTCGTATCGAAATCTTTTACGGTTGGATAACTATGTACAGGTAACCAATAATATCCATCTTTACTTAGACATATATTTGTATTACTGATTGCTAACCATTGTTTTAATCCAGATGACCATTTCACTTTTTTACCCTCTCCCAATAAACAATGATTACCTCTTCCTATCCATTCATATCTATCCGCATTTGCCACTTCGGATTCTCTCCTAACAGCAATTGTATCTATTGAACCTTGACCGACTGCTACCCACATATGGTCCTGATTATTATAATCAATATATCTGATACTTGTGGATAATATCGACAATAAATTGCTTGAAATATCTTGGTACCATGTTGCTCCATAATCTGTACTTTGATAGAGAGATTGATGATCTGTTGTTATCGCATAAGAATAATTTCTTGAAAATATGATTTGATTTGAATATTCCTGATTTAATTCAATATCATAAATAAGTTTTGTATTTAGTGTCCTTGGAATACGGAAATTATTATAGTTTCCATTTCTTTTTAATATGAGAGAATTTATTGTATCTTCTCCCGCAATTACACTCGTCGATGCCATATATTTCACAATATTTGCGCTTGTAATTAAATGGGCTTGTTGTGTTTGCCAAGTAATTGCGTCATAAGAATATAGGAAATTATAATTCTTCGTTACTTGTTTGTTGAGAGATAATAAGAATGCGGTTCCATCCCATTCTAATGTCATCGGCTTATCTGTCAAAAAATCGATATAATTCTTTTTAATAACATTGGATGGTAGAGATTGTAATGTCCACGTTTTTCCTGTCATACTTGTCGCTATCACTTGATCCGAATGATTACCTCCCGCAACTACCCAGAGAGAACCATTCCAAATTACATCAAATCCACCGTGGGAAGGGTCGAATATTCCGCTTCCTCCTGAATACCACGTGTTACCATCATCCTCACTATATACAATCGATGTTGAAGTTGAATTATTATATCCGGTTGCTACCCAGAGAGAACCATTATACGAGAGATTTCCTTGCATATATCCATTGTCATTTGTTAAAATTGTAGAGGCAAGTGTCCAATTATGAGAATCGAAACTCGAATAAATTCCACCGTTTCCGAGAGCCAAATATTTCTTTGTGATTGGATTCTGTTTTATAGATATCATTGTTGAAGGTGTTGAAAATGTTGAAAATGTGGTTCCATTATAACTCTCTGCAATATAATAATTTGTAGTTGTTGTTATCCATTTTTTACCATTCCAATAAATTCTTGATGGTTTGGAATTTGACGCATCATATATTGTCGACCATTTTTGAATATCTGTCGATGAATATTTTCCATAAGGTTGTCCAGATGCGTCTTGACCATGTATCAGATATAAAGCCGGTCGCTGGATTCCAAACGTATAAATCGACGCACTTGGATTCACTGGATAACGACAATTATACGTCGCACGAATATTCTCTTCCGATATTTTATATGTTTTTGATGGTTTTTGATGGAGTTTCGGAGAGGCAGATGTTGGTGTTTGGAAAATAATATTTTGTCTTGTATGTCGGAATGTATCATTAATAGAAACAGATGTATATGGCACATTTTCACTATTAAAATATCCAGTTGCTCCGGTTGGACCTCGAGAGCCTGTTGTGCCAGTTTGTCCGGTTGGACCCGTTGATGACATTGGTCCCGTTGGACCCGTTTGTCCTGTGGAACCGGTTGGTCCTGTTGTCCCAGTTGAGCCGGTGGTTCCAGTGGGTCCTTGCGAACCGGTTGGTCCAGTTTGACCAGTTGTACCTTGCGAACCGGTATTGCCGGTTGTTCCTTGCCAACCAGTTGTACCGGTTGAGCCTGTGAGGCCAGTGTCTCCTTGAGAACCAGAATCACCGGTTGAACCAGTTGGTCCAGTTTGACCGGTTAAACCAGTTTGACCGGTGTCTCCCATAAAACCTTCATAACCATCGTAACCAGTGGGTCCACATTGTCCAGTAGAACCAGTATTTCCAGTTGTACCTTGTTCTCCATTATCACCCATAAAACCTTGAAATCCTTGATAACCTTTTGGACCAGTGTTACCAGTTTGACCAGTAGTTCCGGTATCGCCAGTGTCTCCGGTTAAACCGATATCGCCAATATAACCTTTCGGACCAGTATTACCTGTATTACCATAGTTACCGGTTGGACCGGTTTCACCGGAATCAGCAATATATTGTTGATATCCGATTGGACCCTGGAAACCTGTTGGACCCTGGAAACCAGTTATTCCGGTAGGGCCTTGAAATCCAGTTTCACCGGAATAGTTAAGCGCACCGTATGGACCTATGTAACCATTATATCCGACATATCCATAATTGGCGGGAAGACCTCTTGGACCTTGTGGACTTGGACCATAAGCACCGGTCCATCCAGTATATCCAGTTCCACCGGAACTACCACTCGGAAGACCTTGAGGCCCGATAACACCATAGCCGGTTGGACCTTGAGGGGCATTTGGACTGGCAACTTGATATTCATAAGTTCCAGTAGTGCCATATATAGTATCTGGTGTTATTTGAACATTTTTAACTTGTCCGATAGTAGTATAATTAATAGATTGATTGTTGTAAATAGATAGAATATCAGAATCTGATAAGAGAGAATTATAAATACGTGTGTCGTCGATATAACCGGAAAACGCAAATGTACCATCAGATTCAGAACCGATATAATTATTTGTTAATGAAGTTAAATCAACATTTTGAATAGTATTTCCACAGACATCAAAAATAAACGCTTTTCCAGTTCCAGAGATATTTGTTCCATTTACATATATGCGATGTTTTTTATAATAACCAGTATTATCTATTGTAGCAGCAAAATGTGTCCATGTGTTTGTATCCATTTGTTTCTGACCAATAATATCAAATGATGACTCCTGTAAAACATCACCATTTGTTCCCCCTTGTGTTTCTTGATATATAATTCTAAAATAAGAATATGCGGTTTCGTTATTTAAAGTATAAAACTTTTCTAACACACCAGCGCTTGCTCTTGCTGTTTGAGATGCTCGCGAATCTATGTAATTCCAATTAGAACCATCATTCGAACCGATAACGGTCCACGCTCTTGGACGACGGTCATTCAATGTTGCTCGTGTTTTTAAATTATACTGTTTTAATATGATTTGGACTGGGAATTGATATTGTACCCATTCACCCGAGACCGTACCGACACTGATAACATTCGTAGTGAAAAATGTAGCAGTAGAACCTCCTCCTCGATATAATCCTCCAGGAAGAGTATATGGATTTTGCGTAAATCCTTGAGTACCACTGTAAGCGCTTGCCCAATATCCACTTGGATTGACAAACATATTCCACACTGGCATATTTGTATTAGTGTCAATTGATGATGATGTTACATAATAATCACCATTCGCATATGTATAAGGTGCTAAGTTCGATGATACTGTTATTCTATATGAATTCACGTTAATTGTTGTAGTTGAATAACCGCTAGTTACTGGTACATAAGTATAATAATAAGCAACATTACTAACATAATTATTTTGGTTTGATACAATACTATAAGATGATGGATACGCACGCAATGAAAATTTATTAGAATTATTACCTAATGTAAACAATGTGCTTCCACTAGTAACCAAACTTGTTGGTTTTATCCATCCACATAATGTAATTGAATTTATATTGGGTGTTATGTATCTGCCCATTCTCAATGGTTTTGTAGTTGTAGTAGAACCAGGATTCATATACAAACAACCATTTCCTATTAATTCTCCCGAACTTGTGAATAAAGTTGAATCTGCTGATAAATCATACAGTGGAATATTATCTGCGAAATTTGAACTTAATGAACGTAATCCTGAACCGGATGTATCATATGTATAATAGGCTCTCAATGGTTTATAATCAAATGTGGAAAGTTGTGGATTCGGAATTATATCTTGATTTTGAATCACATAAGATAAATCCGATTGATTGAATGGAGCATTGTAAATACGGAAATCATCAATATAACCTTTGAATTGATTATTTCCACTAGCATCACTTGACCCAATATAATTTGTATCATATTTATCAAATTCAACAAATGGCAACGGACTTCCAGATATATCGCGCGTGAATTGATAGGCAACATTATCAAGAACAATCGACCAAGTATTTGCAACTTTGTTTTGGATTTCGACAGCCAAATGATTCCACTTATTTAAATTATTTGACGGGTCAATACCCGAATACAATGTATTTACTGTTGTTTTTGTGTTTGGCGATTCTGTATATTCAAGTTGATAATAGAAATAATTGGCTTTTAATTCTAACTTTGGAGAGAATGATGTTCCCGCTGATTTTGAATTTAATGCGGAGATTTCACTGACATCTAATTCTCTATAATACATTCGGAAATCATCAATATTTCCATTATAATATGGGGAACCAGCATTTCTTCTGCCGAAATAATTGAATTTTCTTAAGATTGGAAGAGGATAAGCACCTCCCGTGTTTCGAATATTAATTAATGCTCCATTTAAATAAAATAGCCATTGTCCATTGGGACGAATCACCCAAGCGGTATGAAACCAAACATTTGTATTTACAGAAGTCGTGTAAAAACTTGTATAATCTGTGTTTTGGCCTTCGATATAAACACTGGCAAATAAATAATTCGAATTAACACCATAAATAATATTATCTGTGGCAGTTCCATTTCCAAAATCGAAAAATGCGGAATTGGTTGCGGTTGCGTTTGCTTTAAACCAAAATGCGAATGTGATTGGTATATCAACAGGTGTTGTAAATTGTCTCATAGTTGCGAATTGTGTTGATGCTGATGCGAGCAATAATGATGCGGTTCCAACAGAAGGTGTTGTAGTAGATATAAGTCCAGTTGTTGAGAGAATTAAATTATTATCTTTGTTATCAGGATCTGCTGTATTATATACAACAATACCATCATTATCTGCTGTATTGAATGTATAATATAGAACAAGTCCTTTCAATAAATTTGAATAGGTTTGTGTTGTTGATAATGACCAGATTGTTTTGAAATTGTTGAATGAATAATCAAATTGTGTTGGATATATCCATGAAGCGACCGTTAGATTGGTAGGGTCATAGTTTTTCGATAATCCAAAAGATACGGAACGATTTCCACCAGAACCATCAAAAAATAAACTTTTGTCCCCATATTTTACAATGGATGTGTTAATAAAAGACGCATCTGTATAAGATAATCCATAATATCCACTATTCCCATCTCTCAAAGTATTTGTAGTTGGATGTTGAGTATTACTATTGAATGTATAAAAAGATGATAAACCAGCATTTGGATTTACATAATTAATGGATATATCTAATACTCTTCCACCAGTTAATGAATTAAAATCTACACTATATAATCTATTATAATCATAATTAAATACATATGACTGTCTAGTTACATTTGCTGGAATTAAAGATGTTGGAACCGCTTGTAAAGGATTATATTTTCCAGTGATTTCATCATATAATGAATACCAATATGTGTTAGTAGTGTTTCCATTACACGTTGTCCATAATATTTGATTACATGGACTGAATGTAGCGTTTAACCAAGTTGCCTGAATTGTATTTTCGACTTGTATTTTTCTACCGTAATTATAACCATTCCAGTAATATATATAAATTAAGTTAGTAGGTGAAGATGTACCACAACTAACAATTCTCGATTTATCTTGAGAAATGCAAACGTTTTGTATAGATACTCCTGCTGGTTCTAAAATTGTAGTAAGTGACGGATATGTTGAACCATTCCAATCTGACCAATAAATTATACCAGTTGCGTCAGCTACTACCATTCTAGAACCATCTGGAACAATATCTATTGGAGCATAGTTTCTCGCTGTTGTATCTCCAATTAATGAAAATGTTCCATAATTTGTTCCATTCCAAGACGCAAACCATATTTGTTTTGATGTTGAAGATGTTCCAGCAACCATTACTGCTCTATTTCCGTCAGCAGATATTTTTAATTGTTCAGTTCTTGTTTGATTTGCGTTTGTTATTTGTGAATAAGAACTCCAAGAATTAGTGTATGTTTTAAAATATGCTCCATTAGCAGTAAAACTATGTTCTAAACGTCTCTCATCTGCTGTAATTCCGGAACAAAACGAATTCAGACTCGGAACACTAAATGTTGAGTTTAATTTAAAACTAAGTGATTGAATCTTTCGATAAGGATTTAAATAATTTCCATAAACATCGAATCGATTTAATTTAAATACAGTGAAACCATAAGATAATCCAGTCGCAATTAATCTATAATATGAATATCCTGTTGTGTTTTTAGGTAATTGAATACCAGTATATTCATTGGTATTTTGTTTTGTGAAAAACGCTTTATAGTCTAACAAGTACCAAGTATTTCCATCATTTGAACCTACCAAATAAAAAGATTTTGGATATACATTTGTATAACTTCCACTTCCAGCAGGAACCATTAAATTATATTGTTTGGCAATAAGTTGATATGGCATTTTCAATTGTATCCATTCACCACTAATTGTTCCAACATTTACGACATTTGTTGTATAATAATAAGATGGTCCACCTCCTTGATATAATCCACCAGTTAATTGTGTATTATTATAAGAAGCTAATGCTGCTACTTCAGTTGGTGATAATGCTCTATTGTAAACTCGGAAATCATCTATATATCCAGTGAATAAAAATTGACCAGCCTTATAACTATAACCGTATCCTAATGTACACGTTTTATACAATTGACTTGTATATGCGGTTATAGTATTAACTGATAATACTTGTGTTCCATTCTCATATAAAATAAAGGTTGTTCCGTAATGAACCGCACATAAATGGATCCATTGATTTAATAGCACATTGTTTTGACGATAAAACCCTAAATAATTCGTATAAACATTCACATATCCGTTTACAGTTACTCCAAAATAGTTAAAACTATTCACAGTTCCATCGTTTTCACCAAAACAAAATAATGTTCCGCCATTTTTAAATGCAGATGGTGTACAATAATACCACAATGATACTGTAATGCCTTTTGTTGTGTCTACAGTTGTTTGGGGCAATAATGCGTATTGAAGACCATTAAAAGACAAACTGGAATTTCCGTATTTATATACATTATTACTTATCATTGATGTAATTACTGGACTTGATATGCCAAGACTAGAATGACTTACTCCAGAAGTAGACGCATTCCCTGCTCCAGTTGTATTAAACATTCTAACATTATAAGAATTTGAACCGTAGTTATAAATATAGTTTTCATAAGTATCATTTTGTTCAAATCTTAAATAATAAACCATCGAGATATCACTATCAAATGTATACGCATTTCCACTTGTTTCGATTGTATAAGGATCTTGTATGTATCCAGAAACACCTGAATATGCTGACGACCAATAACTGGTATTTCCACAATTAAACGCATTATATATGTTATTTGTTCCATCTGTCGATGACGCTGAAAACTGATAAGTTCCATTTTTGTAATAAGTATAACTTGATTGATTTGATATAACTGTAGTATTTGATGTGAAATTTGTTTGTAATGGTAATGCGAATGTATATTGAGCATTGTAACGTATTGGTTTATTATTTTCATTATATGCGAGAGCCGGAGCAGGCAATAATGATAATACATATAAGGTTGTTGAAGTATTGGTTCCATAGTATAAACGTGTTCCATCACGATTTATTTGAAAAGCGCCACCATCAAGTGATGCTGGCAATGTTGCAGTCGGAACTGCGGTTAGTGTTGTATAATGATTTGTATCTGGGTCAAATGTTGTATAGTATAATGATGCGGTTGCATTATTCCAAACAGATACATATATTGTCATATTATCTGGACTCCATCGAGGTTGTTCAAATGAATAACTGGTTGTACCCATTATTCTTGTTGGATTATCATAATTGTTTCCATTCCAAGCAGAAATAAACATATATGCGGTGGTTGTTCCGAGAATTGCTAATTTGGATTTGTCAGGTGTTATAGATGCTGATTGTGGTTTAATTGCTGAATCAATATTTGCTGTTGTTAACGCATTATAATTGGTTCCATTCCAATCTGACCAATAAACGGATGTTCCAGACTGACCAAGAACAGTTATCATTCTTGAACCATCGGGCGTACAATCCAAACCAAAATAAGCACGAGCATTTGAATCGTTAATTTGTGTTACAGAACCATAATTTGTTCCATTCCATGTTGCAGTGTATATTAAAAGTGCCGACGCAGATGATCCCGCGTGGAATATTATTCGATTTCCGTCGGCGGTTAATGCCAATCCTTCATATCTTGCGTAAGTATTATTGATTAATGTGTAAGTCGCAGACCAACCAGTCGATGTATATCTAGAATAATAAATTCCGTTGTTGTTTGCGAAAATCATCGTTTTCTCATCTGCGGATATAGCATATCCATAATTACTATTCGATGAACTCGGTTTTGTTAATGTATAATGGGAATATATTGAAGGCGCTACTTGATTCTTATAAAAAGGCGCATAATATTCACCGTATAGGTCAAATCGATTTAATTGAACAATTGAACCTCCATTTACACGGTTTGCTATAAATCGATAATAAGAATATGAGGATGTGTTTCCAGAAATATCAATTGTTTTATATGGAACAAATTCATTGTATAATTTTTGTAAATCTGTTAATCCATACGCATAATTATAATAACGGAAATTATCTATAAATCCAGTCCAAACTGGTGCTGTCGAACCACTACCATGTCCAATTGATAGACCATTTCCTAATGAAGCATAATTTGTTGTTTGTACAGTGCCTGTTAATTGGGTTCCATTTAATATTACTGTCCAATTTCCAGCGGTTGTTATAGAAAACGCAATATGATACCAAGTATTTAAATTAAATGTTCCAGTTCCAATTGTATATGTATTTTCTGTTCCACCACTTTTTTGTCCAATTGTTAATGACCACACTATTGATGCAACCGCAGCAATAGTTCCAGACAGTGTTATTCTAACTCCAGTTGTGCTCGAACTCTCCAAAATTATATTAACCGCTCCAGTTCCAGTAACTTTAAATGCCGTCGCATAAAACCAAAATGAAAATGTATGTCCATTCGCACTGTTTCCAATAAGATTTGTTGTGTATAAAAGATGACTTGCGGTTACGTTTATTGATGACGAACCACTTACCATTATTTGATTTGAATATGCCATTTGAAAGGTGTTTGATAACCAATTATATCCTCCATTTCCAGAATCAATTATATTACCATTAAAATCAAAATAAGACGCCAGATATGTTGTTGGAATATTAAACGCCGGTGATACTGTAATTGTTTCACTATCAACTAACGACCAATTTGTTCCATCATTTGAACCTGCCAAATAAAACTGTGTCGGACAATTGTTATTTGGTCCATAAGATAAAAATGAAAATTGTTTTACTGTAAAAGCATATGGTAATTGTTGTTGAATCCATTCTCCGCTAATGGTTCCAACACCGGAAACTGTCGTTGTATAAAACGTCGCACTCGAACCTCCACCTTGATACACACCACTCAAATATGGATTTTGTGTATATCCTGAAACACCCGATGTTCCACTTGACCAAAAACTTGCGGTTCCACTATTAAACGCATTATAAGCATAATTTGTTCCATTATCCGAAGAAGATGAAAACAAATAACGACCTAATTTCCAAGGACAAGAACCACATTGAAATGCCGATAAAGTCGTATCATTCTGTGTCCAAAAATATTGAAGCGGGAGAGAATAATTATATACAGTTGTTATATTTGGTTCTGTAATATTTGTAGAGACGTATGTTGGATATAGTGTAACAACTGTAAAATTAGTTGCTGTATTATAGGCCGCAATATATATACGATTTCCATCACTATTTATTGTAGTCGGTAACGTATCCAAACTAACTGCTACTACTGATGATGGTATAGCAGTTAATGTGCCATAAGTATTCGTTTCTTTGTTGAAAAATGTATACCATAATGAAGCAGTTGCGTTTGCTGTAACACTTGCATATAATATCTGTGAATCTGGCGATAACCAAGTTGTTCTATATGTTCTTGATGTAGAATCAGTGATTAATATTCCATCTGTATAATTTGTTCCATTCCAATAAGCCACTTTAATACGCGTAGCATTCGCATAAAAAATTCTGTCTTTATTTTGAGAGATTGAAACTGCCACATAAACAGCATTTACTGATTCTAATGTTGTATTTATAGTTCCATAACCGGTTCCAGTCCAATCTGCCCAAAATACACGGTCTGATGTTGATTTTGTTGTTATAATACGATTTCCATCAGCGGATATCGCAGGTAAATAATAAGATGCTGATATTAATGTTAACGCGCTATAATTAGTACCGGTCCAGGTGAAATAATATATTCCAGCACTAGTTGTTCCGGCTATTCCACGTGTTCCATTATAATTTAATTGAACAGTTGTATATGTTCTTACTGTTGCGTCTGCCGTCTGTGTATATGCACTCCATGCTCCAGTACTTGAATTATATTTACTATAATACATATAAGATGCCTTCACTATAATCATCGTATTTTCATCACCAGATATACAAACACTATATGCGCTACTTGTTGATGGACCTGTATAACTTCCGATAGCATTTAATGCTGTCGCTTTTTTTACTTGAAGCCCATAGTTTCCAAATATTTGCCATTGATTTAATTGTATTACCCCTGAACCATTACTATTCACAAAAATAATTCGATAATATAAATATCCTGTTGTATTTGAAGCCGTATATTCTCCATAAACACCTTGTGCTGGAACTGTTACATTGGATTCATAATCTACGAGAGACCAAGTTGTTCCATCATTCGAACCAACTACATAAAATGTTTTTGGATAAGCAGTCGTATAGTTGGCATCACTTCTTCCCAATAACATATATGTCGATAATGCGAGAGCATATGGTAATTGGATTTGTAGCCATTCTCCACTAATAGTTCCCACATTTGTAACGGTTGTTGAATAATAAGTCGCCGATGTTCCACCACCTTGGTAAGCACCTGCGCCAGTATAAGGATCCTGTGTATATCCGGATACACCCGAACCCGCTGTTTTCCAATAAACTGTTGTACTTCCTGTAAACGCATTAAATGCCAAATTTACATCGTATGACGACGAACTAAAATAATAATCACCCTGTTTATGGATAGTATGTATTGGTTGCATGTAACAAGTGTATTTATTACTCGATAAACTGGCTTGTAATGGCAAAGCATATGTATATACTGTCGTATCTGGAACTACATTATCATATAATGTTATTGTGTCATTCGGTACAATATCAATATTTGTCGGGATATAAGTCGTTGTATCGATAGTTATTGATTGGCCAGCAGTTCCAGTTGTTCCTGTATAAGTTCCTGTCGCCGAATAAAATAATCCGGCATTTAATGGTCCAACTTGTCCAATATAACCATCATATCCAGTATATCCAGACGGACCGGTTATTCCAGTGGAACCTTTTTGACCTGTCGAACCTTGTTGTCCAGTTGCTCCAGTTGTTCCTTGAGGACCAGTTGTTCCTTGAGAACCTGCGTAGCCATTACCAGTATATCCTGTATTTCCTATAATAAACCCATCTGGACCAGTGTCGCCTATATTACCTGTATAACCAGTGTATCCAGTTGCTCCAGTTGAACCGGTTGTTCCGGTTCGACCAGTTGAACCGGTTGTACCCGTTTGTCCAGTTTGACCAGTTGTTCCGGTAGGACCAGTTGTTCCGGTAGGACCTGTATCACCAGTATTTCCTCTTGGCATTATGCCAGTTGGGCCAGTTGGACCACTTCTGCCAGTATCTCCAGTATCTCCTTGAGAACCTGTATTACCAGTCGGCGTTATACCCGCTGGACCAATACTTCCAGTATTTCCACCAAATCCTGTCTCTCCTTGAATTCCACGATGACCAACAGGACCTGTTGTTCCTGTTGTTCCTGTTGTTCCTGTATCCCCAGTTGCACCCAAATATCCTGTTGCTCCGGTCATGCCAGTTCTACCTGTGGTTCCTGTCGCGCCCGTGTTTCCAGTATCACCTGTGTTACCTGTTGAACCAGTTGAACCGGTTTGTTCGCAACCAGTTTCACCCGTAAACCACGATTGTAATCCTGTAAAACCTCTTATGCCAGTAGGACCTCTTGTTCCGGTAGTTCCAGTGCCACCTGTTGAACCTGTATCACCAATTAAACCCGTTGAACCCGTTGAACCCGTTGTTCCTTTTGAGCCTGTTTGACCCATAGAACCGGTTGAACCTGTTTGACCTATAGAACCGGTTGAACCTGTTTGACCCTTGGTTCCTGTTGTTCCTGTTGTTCCTGTAGAACCGGTTGTTCCTGTAGAACCTGTCGCACCGCCATAAATTGTACCAGTTGAACCCATCGAACCTTGAGAACCTGTATCACCAGTTGAACCACGAGTTCCAGTTGAACCCAATGTTCCTTGGTTTCCATCAGAGCCATTTGGTCCTCTTGCACCAGTTGCTCCCCTTGTTCCAGTTGTACCAATAGAACCATCATTTCCAGATAAACCGGTTGAACCTTGGGAACCTGTTGAACCTGTAGCACCACCATAAATCGAACCTATTGAACCTGTTGTTCCTTGAGAACCAGTATCACCAGTTGAACCACGAGTTCCGGTTGTTCCGCTTGTCCCAGTTCTTCCACTAACTCCTGTTCCTCCAATAAAACCTTGTTGTCCTGTAAAACCTCTTTGACCAGTACGACCATTTATACCAGTTGAACCTGTTAAACCTACATCACCAATTGGACCTCTTTGACCTGTCGCACCTGTTGAACCTGTTGAACCTGTCAAACCCATTAAACCTATTGCTCCGGTTGCTCCTGTTGAACCAGTCGAACCAGTTGAACCCGTAACGCCACTAATACCTATAAATCCATCATCACCTGTCGAACCTGTTATACCAGTTGAACCAGTGGAACCTGTTGTGCCTGTGTTACCAGCGGAACCTGTGGAACCTGTATCACCGGTGGAACCTGTGGAACCTGTATTACCGTTTCTACCAGTTGAACCTGTCGAACCATTAAAACCAGTCTCTCCTGTAATACCTATAATTCCTTGTCCTCCAGTTTGACCATTTTGACCAGTTGAACCATCAATACCATTTGAACCCGTATCTCCTTGGTTTCCTTGCGAACCAATACCACCTGTCGAACCGGTTGAACCTGTTGTTCCTTGAAAACCAATTGAACCTGTAGAACCGGTTGAACCGGTTGAACCTCTAGAACCGGTTGAACCAGATGAACCAATTGTTCCTGTAGAACCGGTTGAACCAGAAGAACCTGGAGAACCAACAGAACCAATCGAACCTGTTGTTCCAGTTGAACCATATGAACCAACAGAACCGGTTGAACCACGATAACCTGTCGCACCAGTTGAACCTGTTGAACCTGTTGAACCAGACGCACCGGTTGAACCTATAAAACCTATAAAACCCGTTGAACCTGTTGAACCTTGTAACCCTTGAAATCCTGTTTGACCGTCTGAACCTTGTAACCCAGTTTCTCCCGTTGAACCGGTCGAACCTTGAGAGCCCGTTGAACCGGTCGAACCTATTGAACCTTGGGAGCCTGTTGAACCTGTTGCGCCTACCAAACCGATAGAACCTGTTGAACCAGTGGAACCTTGAGAACCGACAGAACCGGTTGAACCGGTTGAACCTCGTTGTCCAGTTGAACCTGTTCTACCAGTCGAACCAGTCGAACCGAAACTACCCTGAAAACCTGTTTCTCCATTAAATCCTTGAAAACCTTGTTGTCCAACAGAACCGTCAAAACCTGTTGAACCAATAATACCCTGTTCTCCTTGTTGTCCTGTCGGTCCTTTTGAACCATTATACCCGGTAGAACCGGTGGAACCATCTTGACCATCAGAACCACTCGCACCAACAGGACCTCTTTGACCCGTCGAACCTGTTGAACCTATAGAACCGACTGAACCTGTTGAACCTACAGAACCAACTGAACCTGTTGAACCCTTTTGACCATTCGAACCAGTTGAACCGATTGAACCTGTTGAACCAGTTGAACCTGTTGAACCAACAGAACCATCTGAACCACTTTGTCCCTTTGAACCGGTTGGACCCTGATAACCAATAGAACCTGTTGCTCCTGTTGTTCCGCTATAACCAGTATCACCCATGAATCCCTGCTTACCTGTTGAACCAGTTGAACCAGTTGAACCATCCGGACCTTGAGAACCAGTTGAACCTTTTTGACCTGTCGTTCCAGTTGAACCTTGAGAACCGGATGAACCCGTTGAACCAGTAAAACCTGTCAAACCAGTTGAACCCTTTTGTCCAGTCTCTCCACCAATTCCTTCACAACCATCAGAACCTTGGGAACCTGTTGAACCTGTTGTTCCTATGATACCATCTTTACCTTGATAACCGGTTGTTCCCTGTATTCCGTCATTTCCATCAATTCCAGTAGTTCCTTGAATACCATCAATACCATCATATCCAGTTATACCTGTAGGACCTTGACTACCTTGTGTTCCAGTTGAACCTTGGGAACCGGTTGAACCTTGAGAACCTGTTGAACCAGTCGCACCAAGAAAACCTGTTGTTCCAGTCGTTCCCAAAATCCCATCTTTACCATCGGGACCCTGAGAACCTGTTATACCTGTCGCTCCAGTTGAACCTGTTGTCCCAGTTGAGCCAATTTGTCCCATTGAACCTTTTTCTCCTGTAGTTCCAGTTTGACCAGTTGAACCAGTGGCGCCAACACAACCTTGATTTCCTTGAGAACCTTGTGACCCTGTTGAACCAGTTGTTCCTGTTTGACCAGTCAAACCAGTTGAACCCGCATTTCCAATTGAACCTTGAGAACCGGTTGAACCTGTATCTCCAATTAAACCTTGAAAACCGGTTGAACCTGTATCTCCAATTGAACCTTGAGCACCTGTTGAACCCATTGAACCTGTGTTTCCCATTGAACCAATAGAACCAGTTGTTCCCGTTGAACCTATATTTCCCATTGAACCAATAGAACCTGTTGAACCCGTTGAACCTGTTAATCCAGTGCAACCTATATCACCAATAGAACCTGTATTTCCAATGGAACCTTGAGAACCTTGAGAACCTTGAGAACCTGTTGAACCCGTTGAACCAGTTGAACCTGTGTTTCCGATAGTTCCTTGAGAGCCGGTTTCACCAGTAGCACCGGTTGTTCCGATAGAACCTGTTGAACCCGTTGAACCTGTGTTTCCGATAGTTCCTTGAGAGCCAGTTTCACCAGTAGAACCGGTTGTTCCAATTGAACCAGTATCTCCTTTTAACCCTTGAGAACCAGTGAAACCTGTTGAACCATGAGAACCAGTAGAACCGGTTGAACCTGTTATTCCAGTTGAACCTGTCAAACCCGTCGAACCTGTTATTCCAGTTGAACCTTGTGTTCCTTGAGAACCAGTTGAACCTGTTGGTCCGATTGAACCAGTTGTACCGGTTGAACCTGTTGTTCCATCAGAGCCTTGAGTTCCGGTTGAACCGGTCGAACCTGTTGTTCCATCAGAGCCTTGAGTTCCGGTTGAACCGGTCGAACCTGTTGTTCCCGTTGTTCCGACAGAGCCTTGAGAGCCTTGATAACCTGTAAAACCTGTAGAACCTGTTGTGCCTGTTAATCCTGTTGCTCCAACAGAGCCTTGAGAGCCTTGAGAACCAGTTGAACCCGTTGAACCCGTTGAACCCGTTGAACCCGTTGAACCTGTTGTTCCAATAGAACCTATGCTTCCGGTTGAACCTGTGTCTCCTTGAATACCTGTGTTTCCTGTTGAACCAGTGTCTCCTTGAAAACCTGTTGTACCGGTAAAACCTGTTGTACCCGTTGAACCTACAGTTCCAGTGTTACCAATTGAACCTGTTGAACCGGTTGAACCTGTGTTTCCTGTTGAACCTGTGTCTCCTTGAGAACCTGTTGAACCTGTGTCTCCTTGAGAACCTGTTGAACCTGTGTCTCCTTGAGAACCTGTTGAACCGGTTGAACCGGTCGAACCGGCTGAACCAGTTGAACCTGTCAAACCAGTTGAACCATCGGAACCGATTGAACCTGTAAAACCTGTAAAACCTGTAGAACCTGTTTGTCCAGTAGAACCTGTGTCTCCTTGAGAACCGTCAGAACCTGTTGAACCCGTTGAACCCGTAAAACCTGTTTGTCCAGTAGAACCCGTTGAACCTGTGTCTCCTTGAGAACCTTGAGAACCGTCAGAACCAGTAGGCCCGGTTGAACCTGTATCTCCCGTCGAACCTGTATAACCATTATTACCAGTCGGACCTGTGTCTCCTGTCGAACCGGTGGAACCCGTTAAACCAGTAGTTCCTGTCGAACCTTGAGAACCGGTTGCTCCAGTGTTTCCTTGAGAACCGGTTGAACCCGTTGAACCTGTAGTTCCAGTTGAACCAGTTGAACCAATGGAACCAGTGTCTCCTTGAGAACCGGTTGAACCCGTTGAACCTGTAGTTCCAGTTGAACCAGTTTCACCTGTCAATCCAGTAGAACCTTGACAACCAATAGAACCGGTTGTTCCGGTAGAACCTGTCGAACCTGTGGAACCAGTAGAACCGGTGTCTCCTTGAGAACCAATTGAACCTGTTGAACCTGTTGCTCCGGTTTGACCCGTTTGACCCGTTTGACCCGTTTGACCTTGATAACCAACAGAACCTGTCGAACCTGTTGAACCGGTTGAACCGGTTGAACCTGTATCTCCAGTTGAACCTTGAGAACCTTGCGCACCAGTTGTTCCAGTTGAACCCGTTGAGCCAGTGTCACCAGTTGAGCCAGTGTCACCGATTGAACCCGTTGAACCCGTTGAACCCGTTGAACCCGTTGAACCCGTTGAACCTGTTGAACCCGTTGAACCCGTTGAACCTGTTGTTCCGGTTGAACCTGTTGAGCCCATTGAGCCCGTTTGTCCAGTCCAACCAGTTGAGCCGGTGTCACCCGTTAAACCAGTAGAACCAGTAGAACCTGTAGAACCTGTAGAGCCGGTTTCACCTGTAGAACCGGTTGAACCAGTAGAACCTGTGGAACCTGTCGAACCTGTGGAACCTGTCGAACCTGTCGTACCAGTATCTCCTTGAGAACCAATAGAACCTGTATAACCAGTTGTTCCAGTTTCTCCAGTTTGACCAGTTTCTCCAGTTTGACCTTGGTTTCCAATAGAACCTGTAGAACCTGTAGAACCAGTTGAACCGGTTTGACCAGTGGTACCTGTTGTTCCAGTTGAACCAGTGGAGCCTGTCGTTCCAGTTGAGCCGGTTGAACCGGTTTGACCAGTTGTTCCAGTAGTACCTTGGTCACCTATCGAACCAGTAGAACCAGTTGAACCGGTTGAACCGGTTTGACCAGTTGTTCCAGTAGCACCTTGGTCTCCGGTTGTTCCGGTTGAACCTGTAGAACCGGTTGAACCGGTTTGACCAGTTGTTCCAGTTGAACCTTGGTCGCCAGTAGAACCAGTATAACCGGTTTGACCCGTGGTACCAGTTTGACCGGTAGTTCCTGTTTCGCCGATAGAACCTTGAGAACCTGTTGAACCCGTTGAACCCGTTGAACCTGTTTGACCTGTAGTTCCTGTTGAACCCGTTGAACCCTTTGAACCCGTTGAACCAGTTGAACCAGTCGAACCTGTTGAACCAGTGGTTCCAGTAGTTCCAGTAGAACCGGTCGAACCAGTGTTACCAGTAGAACCAGTAGAACCTGTAGAGCCGGTTTGACCAGTAGAACCAGTGTCGCCGGTGGAACCAGTGTCACCAGTGACACCGGTGGAACCTGTTTGACCAGTAGTACCGGTTGTTCCGCTTGTACCTGTCAAACCTGTGAAACCAGTAGAACCTGTTTGACCAGTGGTACCGGTTGTTCCGGTTGTGCCAGTGTCACCAGTAGAACCGGTTGAACCAGTAGAACCTTGTAATCCACGAACACCCGGAACATTTATCATTCCAGCGTGTCCGATAAAACCAGTATATCCTTTTTCACCAGTAGAACCATCATTGCCGTGATTACCAGTAATTCCTGTAACTCCAGTATCACCTTTATCTCCTGTAGCACCAGTCGCACCACCGTGTCCAGTCGGTCCTTGAAAGCCAGTAGAACCTTGAATTCCTTGAGGACCTCGAGGACCTTGAGAACCTTGAGAACCTTGAGAACCAGTTGAACCTGTTGTTCCTGTGTCACCTTGAGAACCTTTACAACCGGTTGAACCCGTTTGTCCATCTTGACCAGTGTTTCCTGTTGTTCCAGTGTCACCTTGAGAGCCTTTAGAACCGGTTGAACCCATTTGTCCATCTTGACCAGTAAAACCGGTTGTTCCTGTGTCGCCTTGAGAACCTCGAGAGCCTTGAGAACCAGTTGTTCCTATTTGACCGACAGAACCAGTAGAACCGATAGAACCAGTGTTTCCTCGAGAACCAGTGGAACCAGTTGAACCGGTTTTACCAGTATTACCGGTTGAACCAGTATCACCTATAGAACCAGTCGTACCTTTATTACCGGTTGAACCGGTTGAACCGGTTATTCCAGTTGAACCTTGAGAACCTTGAGAACCAGTAGAACCTTGAGAACCAGTATTGCCGGTTGTTCCTGTAATACCTGTAGAACCTTTGGTACCAGTTGTTCCGGTAGAGCCATAAAAACCAATAATACCTTCAAAACCTTGAGAACCAGTTATTCCAGTGGGCCCTATGGGGCCCACTGCCAAATATTGTAATAAATCATTTTGTAAATGTCGTCTCTCAACAACACCTGATTGGAAATATTGAGAGGCATCTATGCTTTCGGGTGCTAATTTTGATGTAGTAATTGAACCATCGACAATATAAGATGAAGCATCAAATACTACACCTTGTAAATTATCACTAGTAATTGTTGCTAATTGAATTTTAGAATTACCAAAGGCTCCATCCTCAAAATCAGCACCATCTACATATCCATCTACTATTTTACTTCCATCAACAGTATTTGGCATAATATCGTTAAAAGTTACTCCAGAATTCGCAAATTTTATTTCTGTTATGGAATTATTCGCAATTCGATTATTTATAACTGCTCCATCCGCTATTTTTTGTGTTGTAACAGGATTTGACGCAAAATATTCATTACCAATAAAATCCGCAGGATAATTTGAACTACTGTGTGACCAAGTTACATAATATTGATGACCACCAGCATCAATATCGTAATAAACCGACATGATGAATAAATCACCTTCATATACCTCAATATTACCACTTAAATCTAACATATTTCCTCCAGCATTAATATTTAATAATTGCTGTCGAAATATACAACTAACATCTGCAATAGTTAATTCAACTACTGGACTCGGTTGTTTTATTACACCATCACTTCGTGCAATAATATAGTTTCCTGATGCCAAATTCTCCAAATTATATACAGTATTATAAGTGTCAAATGTTTGATGAAGCATCTGATCAAGAATATCATCTGTTTCACCCGCAGGATTAAAATATTTTTGAAAGTTTAAACCAGTATATGAGAGTAATTTTGCATCTAGTGTATTTTGAGTATTTTCAATGCTATAAATATTATAATCGTTTCCATCTGCAGGTTTCACAGCATAAGAGATTTTATTCTGCTTCAAATCGAATGACATTCCAACAGTTCCTCCACCATCCAAAATCCTAATCGTATTTTGTGCAATTGTCACACTATTTGAATATAAATTCTCAAAACGATTTGTTGCGATTCCTAAATCGATTGTATCTGGTGTCGACGGTAAAATGCTGTGACTTCCATCAAATATTAATCCACCAAATCTACCTACATTATTGGTAATATGAATAGATTCGAGAGGTGTATCAGCAGTTCCTAGTGATAATCCATCGGTTTCAGGGAGGACAGGAGTGTATAATTGTTGTCCAAAGTATGTTCCAGTTGGACCTGTTATGCCGGTTGGGCCAGTATAACCGGTTGGACCTGTATATACGTCTTCTGGTCTATATGGAGTTCCGTCTTCGCCAGTTGGACCTTGCGGACCTACGAAGTCGGGATTTATGTTCCTAGAAACTGTTTGTGGAGGAGTATCACTAAAATGCTTGGGTTGTTTATTCACTCCATTCAAATTGAACATATATATAATTCATAAATAATTATATATAGGTATAACGTAATTTCGTTTTTTTCACATATATAATTTCAGATTTTTACTGTGGATATGTAAATTAAAAATTGGTATCTGTGTATCTCTACCATTCCTTACAAAAAATGGTCGAGAGATTCCTGTTTCTGTTTTTTTCCATTCTACCTCTCCTTCTCTTCCATATTGAATTACACATTCTTCATTGATAAAACCTCTTGTATCTCCTTCTATATTTCTCGGATCTACACCTCCAATATATTGTCCTATAGCAGCAGCATCAAAAATAAATCCATAGAAATTATCTGCCTCTTTTGACACATATTTTCGTTCATCTGATTCATCTTGTTCACTTATCCATATTGGAAATCCACGGACCAATCCTTTTTCTCTCGCATTCTTAAAATTATACATATCATTCTTTTCAATATCATATTCTTCTAGTACTTTTCCAAATATATCCGCACTTGGAATATATATTATACTCGATATACTTCGACTATAAGAATCAAATGGCACATAGATTTCTTCTTTATCTAAGAGAGACATTGTAAGTATTTCATCACAGTTATAATAAATTAATACGTCATTTTCAAGATGAATTACTCTCTCGACACCGTATTCTTTCATAAATGCATGTAAAACGAAAAAACGAGCAGATGTTAAATGCCAAAAACCTCCACGGAAATCACGATTTAACTTTGAACGTTGTTGAAATTGATAAGTGTCAGAGAGAGATTCTACAGCAATTAATTCTATCTTATTTCCATATTGTTCAAAATAAGAAAACAAATAATTATTTGTGATTACATAAATTTTTGTATGTCCTAATTTTATTAATTGAGAGATATTATCTAATATATATTCTTGAAAATTATCAAGACATACGAGAACAAGAGAGAACATTTGGTTATTTATTGCTTCGATAAACATATAAATATCTCTCCGCAAATAAGAGAAAAATGGATATTCGTGGAGAGAATTTCCAAGAAATCGCGGATATTTATATTGGCTGTCCTGATGATTTCCAATTTAATCCTAGAATCGCTTGTCAAACAGGGAAACAAATGGATATTCATACTATTGGAGTTATTGATGGAAAATATAATAATCCATCCATTGTTTTTCTCTATCCTCATCGTTTACAATTATTTTCCGAAAAGATTGGTTATTTTATGAATCCTTTCTCTCTTATCACACATAATAGTGATTTTAATTTGGAGAATCATTTTTCATTTATTCGAGAGATTCTAGAAAATCCATTATTGATTTCTTGGTACGGACAAAATCTTTGTTTTATTCATCCTAAAATACGATTCTTACCTATAGGATTCGCAAATTCTATGTGGGAACACGGAAAAATCGATTATTTGCCTCTCTTGAACACTGAAAAAACAAATGATATTTTTCTTAATTTTAATATTTATACAAATGTTGAAGAGAGGACAGAATGTTATAATGCTATGGAATTTCGTGTTGAACATTTACCTATGGTTTCTGCGAGAGAAAATATTGAGAGATTATCAAAATATAAATGGTGTATTTGTCCACAAGGAAATGGGGTAGATACACACAGATTATGGGAGGCATTGGCTCTCAAAACCATCCCAATTGTTCGTAGAACACCTTTTATTGAAACATTAATGTGGCATACAAATAATGAATTGCCGATTCATATTTTGGAAAATTGGTGGGAGGCATTAGAATTACCCGAATATAATTCTAATGTTTTTGATAAATGTAAAAAATGGTTATCAGTTGATTGGTATCGAAATAAAATAATGTCGAATACCTAATAAAAGAGAGGTGGATTCTTTGTAAGTTTCACATTAGGTGTTGTTATTGCGGGTGTTCCATAAAATACAGGAGTTGTTACTGGTCCATTATATGTATTTGGCAAACAAGATTCCATCTTATCATTGATTTTAATATTATTATATACAGGATCATTTGGGTCTCCATACATATCTTTTGAACATCCTTCTAAAATCGCTTTTAATTTACGTTTTTGAGCGAAACTAGAACCTGTAAAATATGGATATAAATTCTTTGTTTGTTTCATCGATTTTAAATCAATATAATCTCTCGATGACATTTTTAATAACATATAGATATTTTTTTATTCGGCTAAAATATTATCTATTTCATTCTCTGTGTTTTTCTTGGTTTGAAATTTTTATTATATTTAATCGCATTCAATAGACGCATTTGTTTTTTGGCTTTTTCTTTACTTGTACATTTCGCATGAACACGTTTTGTTTTGGCGTTATACATCTTATAACAATCTTTACGAGAGACTTTTCGAATTCTATAAGGCATTTATTCTATAATTGTTAGAGAGATTGAAAATTGAAGTAATTACGGTTTATCATAAAAATAAATCATCTCGCAAGTATGACAAATAAATACAAACAACTTCAACAACTTCTTATTGCTACTATCATTATATTCATTATAATATCATTAGTAATGTGTATAAAGTCAATAAATTGTAAAAAATACAGTAGACGTAGTACTGCTAATCTTATTATACCAATTGATCATATAACAATTCAAAATGACACTATAGTAAATGCTGTACAATATGATGAAACCAAAGAAGAATGCGTTTTTACAGATGCGATTGCGATTCAAATACCAGAGGCAATATATCGGGTTTAGAGAAGCAAAATGGGTATTGATAATCAATTATTATATCAATTATTCTATATAATGGAGCAAAAAATAGAAACGAATTTTATTGTTTGGACAGAAAATAATGGAGTCGGTTTTACTACAGCAAATAATGGTTGTTGGGGTATGGGTTCGGGTGTTTCCAATCTCTCCAATATTCCTATTATCTTACCCAATGATTGTTTTTTAAAATCAGTTCACGTGAAATGTTCGAGTAATCCTACAAACGCAGGAACTATTGCGATTTATCAGAACAATACACCGATTTCTAGTCTCTCAAATATTGGACAGAATTTTTCACATTCGTTTGATAATCTCGCGTTTTCTGCTGGGAGCACATTTGTTATTAAAACAATGAGCGGTTCTGGTGGAGGATTTATTCGTATTACATTTGTTTTTTCACAGATTCACACTATTAAATTTCCTGAACCACCAAAACAAGTGAATCCTTCTCTCTTAATTCAACCAGCACCAGTACCGGTACCAACTACAGTTGTAACACCAACGGTTGATATTAATTCGATTACTGACTCTGTAATCGCAAATATCCGGGCTAAAACAGATTTTGCTGGAGTTCAAGAGAAAACAAGTGCTATTCAATCCCAAATTATTAAATTAAATAATGGATTTAGCAGAACGACTTATCTTACCACAGGTGCTATGAATAATAATACTAATTCCAATTTTACACGCATTGCTTCTGATTTAAGAATATTAGGAGAGAAAACAGATACTATTATTTTCCGTAGAAGTGGAGAGGCTGAATTCTCGGCTCCTATTAGTGCCAATTCCGATTTAATCGTAAAAGGAACCACAAATTTGGCAAATTCTGTTTCTTTCCAATCTCTCGCATCAACCAATAATTCTGATGTTTTGTTTGAAGTTGCTTCAGAATCTACTTCTCCCAATAAAGGAAAACTTACAATTACTGCGGATAGTATTGATATTCGTGCTAATGTATCCGCACCCAATCTATGTCCTGTTGGAACTATTCAAATGTTTGCCAATAAATCACATTTACCTTATGGATGGCTATTATGTAATGGAGCATTAATCGACAAAACCAAATATAAAGATTTATATGAGTTAGTGAGAGACATATATGGTGTGCCAACCGATTTTGAATTTGTTTTACCTAATTTACCGGATAATGGACAAGTTTGTTATATGATTCGTGCCATCGCATAATCGTAAAAAACAAATATTTTCTTTCGCGTTTATTTACAACGATTGTTTTAATATTTAGGATATTTCAACAATGATAAAAATGTTTGGTTCACGATTATAAGTTGTTTAATTTATACGGATTTATGGGGTGGGAGGGATTATATTTGACAAGAATATTTTCTTTGGTTAGTTTATAAAATGGCAAAGAAGTTTTCCGCTTTGAACATGATTGACTTGAAGCATAATCTCAAGACTCTTTCATTGGAGAATGAGATTACTACTAATATTACTAGCAAACTTGGAGAGATTCCTAATCTTCAGACTCTTAAATTGGACCCTGAATTAATCCTCCTCGTTTGTAACTGCATCGAAAATGAGGTTGCTCAACACGGCCTCAAGAAGGTTAATAAGAAGGAACTCGCCTTCAAAATTATGGGACATCTATTCGAGATGTCTGATGTTGATAAAGCCAATGTTTCCAACACTATTGAGTTCCTCTGGCAAAATCATCAGATTAAGAAAATTAACTCTGCTCGTATTGCCCTTGGTGTTGTTGGTGATTGGTTCGCACGCAAATTTCTCTGAATGGTTATAAAAAATAATATACCATTCACTAAGGGAAATTTAATCCAGTTTTTAATCGCTGGATTTCTTATTAAAATGGGCGTATATACTCCCGATACCGCATACGCTCTTTTTATTGTTTTTACAGTATTATAATTAGTATCTACGCCGTGCCGCATATGTTTGTGATTTTCGTTGATACATAGTTATAATATCTTTTTGATACAGATTTACTGAATCTGTATCATCTTCTTCTGAATAATATAAATCTTCTAATTCATCATTTGCCGTTTCATAACCAATACCTCTCCATCTATCAATTGATAACTTATTACCATATTTTCCATAAGAACGATGTGTTGTTTTTATTTTTTGTGTGAGAGGCAATATATCTTTTTTCCTTATCAATAATAATTTCGGTTTTTCTATTGGGGTTTGTGTTTTTGGGACAGATATTTGATTGGTATAGATATGACTGCGTTTTTTTGGTCGACGATAGGATTGTATTGTTTTGTATGCTGTGTTTTCTGAAATTGTGGGAATGAAATTTATTATCTCTTTTATTCTCTCTTGGATAATATTCAAGAATTCTTTTGCTATTGATTTTTCATCGATTATAATTTGTTTTATTCGAATCGCAATATATTTTATTAATCCATCGTTTCCAATAACACCAATAGTTGATCCATTGATTTCTTTATTTGTTGGAGTTGTTGTTGGGATTTCTTTATTTGTTGGAGTTGTTGTTGGGATTTCTTTATTTGTTGGAGTTGTTGTTGGGATTTCTTTATTTGTTGGAGTTGTTGTTGGGATTTCTTTATTTGTTGGACATAATATGTTATTGATGATATCGAGAGAATTATTCGGTTCCAATATATTTAATTTATCTAAGAAATTTCCCAATAATTCATCCATATTTTTATCCGCTCCCGAACAAAGCAAACTATCAGCCAATAAATCCAAATCTGTTAGGGAATCGATAGATTTGGTGCCAGATAATAAATCAAATAGGTCCATAATTCGTATTTTTAATCCATTATTGGTTTTTAATTTAAAGTCAATTTTGTATTAAGGGAATAGTTAAGCATGGTTGAACGAGTTTTTATTCAAATTGGAACGAATGATGGAAATGACCTATTTCGAGAAAAAGTAATTCAGGAAAAACCAGATACAGTTATTTTGGTAGAGCCGAATACAGACTTAATTCCTAGTATTCATAATAATTATAAAAATGTGAAAAGCAATGTTATTGTATTAAATAATGCGGTGTATTATGAGAGTGGAAAAACAGTTGAATTATATTTTCCAGCAAAAAATGGACAAAGTGGTACAATCGCAGATAATGGACATACTTACACACACGTTAATTTTTCATTAATTCCTATGAATGATTGGGGAGAGAAAAAAGACATGGTAAAAATAAAAGCAAAAACTATATGTTGGGAGGATTTATGTGAAAGATATCAAATAAAAAATGTGGAATATTTACAAATTGATACAGAAGGTTTTGATAGTGAAATTATTAAAATGATAGATTTTGAGAGATATAAAATCCAATGTTTACGTTTTGAAAAATGGTTTTTCGATTCGAATTGTTTTGATAAATATCATAAAGAAATCGCTGATGGTCTGGGAAAGAATGGAAACTTAGAAGTCATATCGAAATTAATAGAACTTGGTTATACCTTAGAAGAAGTATGTGATGCGGATGGTAGTGATTTTATTGCGAGATTATGAATATGTTCTTTTTGTGTTGGAGAGAGAGATGGTTCAAGTTCTTTTCGGTGTTTTTCGAGGATTGATGGGATAGTAACAAGAGTGTCAAAATTAGGACACTGTTTCTGAAGAATAATACATAATTTATAACGTTTTACCAGGGTTTCATAAGTATTTTCGAGGAATTTACGAGAGAACATTTTTTATTATTTCACTGCTGACTATTTAAAATAATATTTACAAGTACTATTTTAAATTTTAAAGTTCAATTTTACAGGGAACTACGTTCCCTGTGATACCCTCCTTAAGAACGACTCTAAAAAAGTAGGGTCGCTAGCGACCCTTTTTTACAGTCAGGAATAAATGGTTGTTCAAATATAAATAAGAAAAAGGAAGGAGTAAGAGGAAACCTTGGTTTCCTCTACTTGACATTATTTGTTTTTGTCGGGTCCGCTATAATTTCACAAATCACTCCAAATGACCAATCATTATTATTCAAATCAACTGTCTCTCCATTATCATTCATTAATTTTATTGATAACTTTTGAACTCTTACAGGACCAAAATATTTCCTATCTTGATTCTGTAAAGTACCACCATATTCAACAAATAATGAACCAGGTGCTCCCGGTTTTAAAGGAACCATTGCAAATACATCTTTTACATTAGGTCCCTGTCTCTCATTTGATACCATACTTTTTGCTCTCACCGTTCTTTCATAATCTATTATATTTGTCGCATAAGCACTTTTGTTTGACATTGAATTATATGCTTTTGGATTCGTATAGTTTAATAATATTGGTAATCCTGTTACCGGATCACATCCTCTTAACATTCTCGATATATTATTTGATTGTTCTATATCTTTTTCTACACTTGACAATGTTATTAATCCATCATTCACGTGGTTTTGTATGAAATCATCAACTATTATTAAGAAATTATTATAAATATTCAGATTTACAGCCGTATCACTTCGTATAGATATACTACCTGTAGTGCTATCAACTATTGGCGCATTATTTGGATAACTAGTATCACCGGCTGAATTTATGTATCCCAAATCATAATATGTATATCCATGAAAACCTAACAACCATCCAAGTGTTGTATCATATCTAGATGTTGTTAATCCAATTCCTGTCTTTGTTCTACAACTTGTATAACTCGTTAAATCAAACCATACTACTTTATAATCTTTGGCTGTATAATTCTTATTAATATTTAAGTTAAATAAAGTAAAAAAATCAGTTCCATCGGTTGCTGTTGATATTATACTACCATTTGTTATTGGATTATTCATAAATTGACTATTTATTTCATCCGTTAATTCATTAAACGCATATGTTCCATCTAATGTAAAAGTTATATCATTTGTCCCTGTTGTATCAGAAACTCCATCTTGCCAAGGAATTAATTTAATAGTCGCATTATTTAATACAATATCTGCTACAAGATTCAAATTATTGTTTGAACTTATAGTTGTACTTGAACCTCCTGTTGTTATATTTTGAATAATATATGACTGGTCAAAAGCAAATGTTTTTGTCCAACTAAAAAAACCATTATCCGATATTGTATTATTATTTAATGGATTATTTGAAAAATCTATTCTATAATCTGTCTCTATTAAAGATACATTTAAAATAACAGTAAAAGTTGGATAGAATTTACCAGTAGTTGGGTTATAATTTGTTTGGAAATTTGTACCTGATAATGATACACCTTGAGGAAATGATTGGTTTGCAATTGATTGGATTGCGTTTTCGACTGCTCTCGGAGTATAAACACCTGATAAATAACCTCCCAAATTTAATACTATGGGGTCTTGTAATTGATTTCCATATAATATTGTATTTGTATTTGGTCGAATAACTATTATTCCTGGTATATAACTTAATCCACTCGCATAATCAATCGGATTTGTCTGATTAATAATTCCATTTGTTGGAATATTATATGGATCACTACTAAAACCAAAATAATTTGTGAATAAATCACTTCCTGAAAAATCGATTGTATATTGATTTTGTGTAAATGGTTTATTTATATCTAATGTTAAATTCACTTTTGAATTTTCATAGGAGATTTTAGTATTTCTTATTGTTTTATCAACCGATATATTAAATACTCCGGTCGGATTACCTATTGTTCTTGTCGCGTCATTAATTCCATCAAACGATTCAGGATTTTGAATACCTGAAGCAATCGATGTTTGATTTACTATATCTATAAATTCATTAATTGTATATCCAATTGTATTTGGAGGTACTTGTATTGTAAAACTGTTTTGAGAGACATCATAAGGTGATGTAATACACGATAATGTAAAATAAGTCCCGGCATTTACTTGAATACGTTGTGAGGTTAATGGTATATCACCATATATGTTATTTAAATAAAAAACTCCTTGAATATCGTAAAAAGCAAAGACTGAATTTGCCCCTGTCCAAATTGAAAACGATGTATATGCTTGGTTTTCATTAAAATCAATACGATATTTCGAATTATTTGTAAATGTTTGTGTTGTTTGACGACTTAATGCTAATGTTAATGTGTAATTTCCTGATATGTCATCTCTCGTAATTGTTGATTTTGTATTGTTTAAATATGGATTTGTCGACAATACTGAAACTAAATTATTATATATTTGATTTCTTGTATAACTAATTCCAATCGGTAGTGTGAGAGATATTTTATATGTATTTATTGTATTATTATTTACAGTTTGGACAATATTAAAATAATTATTGCTATTGTCTAATGTATAGTTTGTAGCAGTTGAATCAATTGATGATGGTATTAAATTCGCTTTTGGATTCGATTTAATCACATAACTGGATAATTGTGTATTGGTTATTCCCAAAAAATCACGCAATGAACTTGGTTGTACTTCTAAGTCATAACTTGTTTCATCATAATGTTTTAATATATTCGTATTTAATGTCATATATGTCGAATTTAAATCATAACTAATTGCTGTATTATTAAATAATGTATCTGGATATTGAGAACTAATATCTTGAATTTGTTTATTTATTCTTGTGGGCAAACTTGTTGTATCATAATTTCCACTTGGTATTTCTATTCTTATATCATGATTTCCATTATTAATTCCCGGACTGTTTCCTTTTATATAAAAAAAATTACTTCCAAATGAACTACGTACAGTATGCCAAGTAAGTGGTATATTAATAGAATATAAACGCATAGATACCATATTTGAAATTGGTTCTGACAAATTCAATGTATATGATGTTGATTGTGTATTTGATTTATTTTCACGAAATCTACTATCAATTAATACTGTTTTAAAATATGTTTCTCGTTTTACTGGATTTAATTTACCTTTTACATATTCTTCATTATTCGTTGTTAGCACTGATGTATCTCCATATGTATAACTTGTTATTGCCTCTCCACTTAATCCCTGAATAATCTCTCCACTCAATCCAATTCTTTTATCTGTGGAAATATTTGGATTGTTTGCTAATGTTTGATATGTTGTTGAATATATAGGGTTATCATTTGTCTTTGCTTCTTCGAAAAAATGATCATAAATATCATTAAAAAATTTCGATAATTTATCGTCAGAATCATATTGATTTATTAATGATAATATTTTGATTTCTAATTCACGGTCTGTTGGAGAGGATGAAAAACCTAAAACATCATATAATTGTTCATCGGTATATTGAGAGATATTATAGTCATCTGTCGTCATAGTTGAATATGATTTGAATCCTTCTTCGAGGTCGTCTCCATCATCTCCATCATCTCCATCGTCTTCTATATCGTTATCATAATAAATATTGTTATCTACCGTTGGTATTTTTATGCTCATATATTCTATTGTATAAATTATAGAATATATTTCTATTTTGTCTATGTTGAAAAATGTTTTCTTGTATGTTTTCCGGAAAATTTCACAATTTTTTTTGTATGACGTTTCGAACCTCCTTTTAATATAGATTTCAGAGAGGCATCTTTTTTTGGTTCTTGATGATTCTCTCGAAATAGAAAAAATAAACAATTTATATTTTGAAATATTTCTAGTGATTTTGGAAATTCTATATCCTTCACTATTGGATATATTTTTACATACTTCTCATATTCTGTTGGATTTATCGGTTCTTCTAATTGATTAAAGAGAGACATTCTCTCAAAATCAATATCTAAATAAAATACCAATAATGAATCAAAATCATACACTATTGTTCCATTATCATCTTTTTTTCTTTTCTTCTGATGGATAATATCTATAAATTGTCTCTCTGTAATTATACTATTTTTGTTTTTATCCGTAAAATCATATTTTTCTGTATTTACCGATACGATTTCATTCTCTCGATTCACATAACAAAAATGACATAATATTGTTGTTGGTGTTTCCAATTCTATAAGATAATTATTGTCTAAAAGTTGTTGTTCTTTATGTAACCACGAAAATGGGTCATCCATAAAACATATGAATTTGTTATTGAGAGAATGGATACGCAGATGTTATCCCCCGATAGAACCTTAGTTTCCTTCTATATGGCAATTGATCTCTCTGTGTCTTCCGGGGATTATTTAAAACTTAAAAAATTAAAACAACTCTATAATGAAACCCGTGTTTCTTATGATATTAAAATTGGTCGCAATGGATTAAAAGAAGTCATCAATAGTTGTTCCAAAGATTTCAGAGGACGCAATGATATTCTTAAACTTAATAATATCTCTTTAGGTAATGCGAATTTTACAAGATGTCCTGCAAATACATATGAAGGTTCTCTCACCATTAAACCAATTATCTACGGAACTCCTATTTATTCTAATCCTCTCTATTGGAAAAAAAATGCTACATTAAGAACTCGTTATTATAAATCGTGTGCTTGTTATATTATGAATAAAATCAAATTAACCAAACAAGATGGCTCTCAAATATTCTTTAATGGCAACGTAAAAGAATAAAAATAATTAAGTAACTAAAAAATTGAACATAATATAATTTCTATCTTTCTAACAATATACAACACAAATGTTTCCTTGTTCAACTTTCGTATCCTTTTACATCATTATCGTCGCATTTATGTATTTGAAACACATAAATGGCGCATATACGGCAAATCAACAACAAAATCTAGCGGAAATCCAACAATTACGAAACCGATTGCGCGGTTATTCAAATGTGGCTACTTCACCAAAATGCGTGAAATTAGTAAATACTCTCAGCAAACCCAAAATGCAAATCATAACTGGCACAACAAAAGCATTAAATGCGATTAAACCCGATATCATTACTAGTATCAGTCAACAATATAGAATGACAGAACAAGAAGTGAAAAAATGTGTGAATCTATAAACTATCAAAATATATATTATATATTATAAAATGGAATATTCTCCGATAATAACAGAAATATTTATTGCGGTTTGGGGTCTTTTAGGTATTGTATCTTTTTTTATGTCTATCTATTGTTTCGGTTATAATTCATCTCTCGGAAGTAAAATCGCGGGTTTATTGATAGCAATGTTTTTTGGGCCTTTTTATTGGATTTATTATTATTTTATGAAAGGCTATTGTCGTGTATAGAATCTCTCATAAAAAATTATATTTTTAAAGAATGTATAATTTTTTGAATCTTATAAATGAAAAAAAGACATTTGTGGTTCAAACATTTGCGAATCTATTAACACAACTCGCAATTACTTATTGGGTTGCTTTCAAAACATCTCTCGGTGGATTCGCACAATATGGTGTATTCACTATTTTGGCTCTTATAATCGCACAATTCGCGATTATTTTCTCTCTTCACGAAACTAAAAATTTAGGTATTCAATTCGCATTGTTCAGTGTATTTTCTGTTATTGCTGGAATGTTATTGAACTTGTTTAAAGACCGTAATTATAAAGTAATTCACAGTGTTATACAAGTAATTGCTCTTGTTTTTGCGGTTATGTTTGCTCTCGGTGTTATATTGTTACTTGGTGGGTTTTTATTTGGTAGAACAACACTTTTAATTATGTTGGCTCTTCTTATTTTATATATTATTCTTGGTATTTTCGGAGGTTTTAATTCATTGAAAACATTTGGTTTCCTATTATTTTCGGCTTTTATTGCTATTGATACAAATATGATGTTACAAGAAGGATATGATAAAACACATACACCAATTAACGCATCAATGAGATATTATCTCGATATTTTGAATTTGTATAGTATTTTGAGAGGAAATAAAAAATAAATTATTGCGTATTATACCATTTTATTCTATCAATTATGAGAGAATAAAATTCACACTATTATATTTTTATTTTAGACCAATTTACCAATTTAGAAATCAACAAGACGGATAAGGAGAGGAGCAGTAAGGACACGAGTGATATTTGTGTTGGAAGCAGTGGTGTTCTCAGTGAATCCAAGTCCATAAGTGAAAGATGTAGATTGGTTAATAGCGGTAGCAGCACCATTAGTAGCACCAATGTTGTTAAGAGGAGCAAATGACTCAAGATCAATGTCCAATTTCAAGGTAATAGTGGTACCAGCAGGGACCCATACAAGATCACCAGCGATGAATCCATCAGCAACACCATAGCAAGTGTTATTAGCGGGGTCAATAGCAGTTCCAGTGGAATTAGCTTCAGTACCGGGAGTGCGGTTTCCAAAGATGTTAGCATCAACAACATTTCTGAGGAGATTGCTGATATTGCTAATGGTAATTGAACCAGAGAGGTCCTTGATGTAAGCACCAAGACCATTAGCAGCAGAACCGGAAATCAATCCCATAAAAGCATCGGCATCAAAAACACCTCCGTTAATATCAAACTCAGAAGCGGCATTGAACAAGGAAGAGAATCCACCATCATAACCAAAATAAGTCTTAACATAATTTACGAAATCAGAGTATAGAGTGCTGTAGTTTCCGACAGAGATAACTTGAGAAGCACTCATACCAGACACGAATTCCGCAGCAGTAAGAGTGATGGAATCAGTTTTAAGGTTATCATTAACAACATCAAAATAACTTCCGAGAGAGCAAGTTGGGGCAAGAGCAGCGTTTTTACGGTCACCAACATGGACTTTGGTAATACCGAGTTTGGCATTGAAAGTGGCAACATCAAATTTAACTTGAAGAGCATCAGTAACATCGAATTGATGAACAGCACTGGAATCTCTTAGTTTAATAGTATTGAAACCTTGTTCCATTGTGAAACCTCCAGTAGCATTGAAAGCATACACAGCACCAGTATAAGTTCCAGTATGGGAAGCATCATTCTGAGCGGGAGAGAGAGTAGAAGGAGTTGTGGTAGCAGCAAGAGTTGACATCTTTTATATCTTTACAAAAGATAAAATATTTCACCGAAATATTATAAATCGTATAACATTTTAAAAACAAGGCAAAAAGAGAAATTCGAATTATTTGTATCTAAAATACGTCCATGATCATCAAAAACTTGGATTCTTAATTTTGTAATATCTACTGGACCGAAATATTTTCTTTCTTCTGTATACAATCTTAAATCCGTTTCCATCATTAAACTAAAATAAGAACCCTTAACCGAAATTCTTCCTAAAATATTTGGATTTAGAATTGATTTATTAAACGCGGATACAAAATGATTATTTACGCTATTATTGAAATCGTCTATAGCCAAATATAAGTATCGAATTGCTGCCGGTTCTATTAATGACTCGGATGTATATGTGTTTGCCCCCCTGTATTTTGCTTTAATAAACCCTAAATTATATCCTATTTTTGTACTAATTGGCACTATATCAGGTAATCCAGTTATACCTAATGTGAAATCTAATGTAATTGATAAAATTGTATAATTTAAAGTTCCAGTAGGTTCAACTTTCACTTTTCCAGTTCCTGAACCAGATTCAGATATATCAAGAGTAAATTGTACATAGTTAAATAAACTGTTTGGATCTATAGGGGTATTATCGGGATTTTTGGGAGATAATAATAGATTAATTTGATTAATTAAATCTACAGCATTATAATTTCCATCGGGTATAATGATAGTTTTACTTTCTTCAAAAATCTCTCCATCAGTGACCAATTGTTGTGTTGCTGAAATATTTAAAAAATTGTTTCCATAGGAAGCGGATATTCCATAGAAAGACACTGGAAATTCGAATGCAGTTAATTGCATACTTACTACTTTATTGAACTTCATCGGGAGATTTATCATAAAATCAGTGCTTTTTGTGTTATAGATATTATCACGAAAACGAGTATCAATATTCAGACATTTATTGATAATACGTGTTTTTAATGGATTTAATGTTCCAGCAAAATATTCACTTGGCATAGTATAAACGGGTTGTACTGGTTCTCTCACAGTTAATTCATCGGTTCTTGGTGGTGGAATAAGAGAGACTGGTGTATCTGGATAGGGGTCTAATTGTGGTCGATTTTGAATTGTTGTTGGTTTGTTTTCAGTTCTTGGACATTTTGCGATAATTAACCAATCTTTTGCTCTCTCTAAAAAATCGATTAAATCTTTTTTAAATCTTTTATGTATATGACCACTATTTAAAAGTGTTGTACGTAATTCTGTCTCTCTTAATTCAACATCTTCTCTTGTATAATTTGTTTTTCCTTTAAATTTGAAAAATATTTCAATATCTTGAATAGTATAATTATTGATATTTAAGTCTAAGTTTTCCATGTTAATACTATATATTATATTCTTATATAGTATTAAATGGCAGTAAGTAAATCTTTAATGACTAATGTAAAATCTTCTTCAAAATCATTAATTAATCCTGTGAGTACAGCAGCACAACAAGATTTACAATTTAGTATGAATACATTAAATATATTAAATACGATATCGACTGATTATACTGGTAATATGAATATGCGTAAATATTTAAATATTCCAGATGATCAAGCCGCTTATTTAATGTTAAATGACGCATTAACAGCAGAATTATTACGTGTTAAAAATACTACATTAAAAACATTATTTAAAATTACGAATGATGGATTAGTTGGTTCTCTCCATAGTAAAGAATTAAATCAACAAAATATAGATTTACAATTACGTGTTGCTATGTTACAAAAGAAAAATGATGATATTTTGTCAGGTAAAAATACACATTCTGCTATTGGTGGTGATTCAACAACTGGTCAATTCGAAATGAAAAAAACATTCAAATTGGCACCATTATACAGTTATTATATTTATTTATATGGATTGCCAGCATTTGGTGTAGGATTTGAACCTGCGAAATTGACATTATTATCGACAATTTTGAAAAAATATGGTATTGACCCGTTTAGATAAAGGTTTTTATAGAGAGGTTTTTATAGAGAGGTATTCTAGTGCCTTGTTAAAGGGAAGTGCCGCCTATGGCGGCACTTCTTTTCAAAAGCCTTTATCAATAAGTCATTTTATTTCTCTCTGACAGAAAAGAAAAAATTATTCTCTCCGACAGAAAAGAAAAAAGATTATTTATCTCTTTTCTTTTTTTCTACTTTTATTTTTTCTTTTTGTTTGTGATGCCGAAGATACTGTCGCGTAGCGACAGGAAGATTTTTATTTGATAAATATTATGATTCTTCTCTACCTACTTAAAATCTCTCACATACTTACTATTTTTACTGTTGCTATTGGACCTTTTTTTATTCGTTTTCGGCCTCTCTTATATTTATTGATAGCATTTAATATTTTCACTGTTACTGGTTGGTATATTCTTGGTTATTGTTTTGTTACACCAATTGAAGAATGGTTAGAAGGAAAACAAATAGATAAAAATGAATTAAATGAAAAAACAAAATCTTTTATTTCTGTTTGGTTAGAGAGATTATTTCCTTGGATTGATGAATCATGGATTCGTTTTTGTTTTTCTATTATGCCCGCAATCAGCACTTTTATCTCTCTTTATGTTCTCTATAAATTGGATAATGAATCTAAAATATCTCTTGATTTCGATAATATTGATGAATTATTGTAATTGAATAATCGAGAGAATAATTTGTTTTTCTTGTTCTGTAAATCTTATTTTTTTCACAATTGATATAAGTGAATCATATGTTTCTTTCTCTCCTATTTGACAGAAACTATATTCGAGTTGTTCATAATCTGTGAAAATAGAATCCAAAAATATATAAGATTCTTGAATATTTGGGTCATAATCTGCAACTCTTTTTATTTTCTCTCGAATACTTCTGAGAGATTCTTTTCTCTCTGTCATTAATTTTGATATGTTTTCGAAATACATTGTGTTTTCCATTTCTTCTTGTTCCATTTTACTGATTTGCATTGCTATCCTTAATGATTCTGTCTCATTATATCTGTCTTGTTGATAATGAATTGTTGATTCATTGTCGATTAAACGCTCTCGGCGGACTGGGTCAGGAGCACGTATAGATTGTTCAAATTCGTCGTTAAACATATTTGGTTTTGGTTGTGTTTTATTGTTTATTTTATAAATACACAATAAATCAATTTCAGTGTGGACAAGAGGAGAATTGCCCATATAATGCCGTAGGACTACACTTAGTTTAACTTATTTAATACTTTTTCAACTGTTTCGAGAGCACCTTCCATCCATTGTTGATTCTTTTCTGATATATGCTCTCCACAAATATACACTGGAATTCGATTAAATGGTTGAATTAATTCTCTCGACAATGTGTGACTGTCTGCTCCAACAAGCCAATAACCGACTCCGTGTGGCCAATAAAAAACTTTCGTATGTGTAGGTTTTGCGGTTCGAACTCCAAATGTTTCATAATTTAAGTGAGAGATTTCTGTTTTTATTCCTGTAACACCTTTTTCTTTTAATAAATCTCTCCAACGTTTTGCATAAATAGAATCTGTATATGATGACATAATGATTCCTTTATCGTAATTAATAGGAATTATATAACGTAACATATTATTGGTTGTTGATTTTCTGATAGTATTAAACCACATATGATCATTTGTTTTAGTGTTATATTTCGAATATATACGACAGAGAGGATAAGCATTTATTTGACGTAGTTTATAATAAATTGGAGAGAAGAAAGAGAGACGTTGGAGAGATTCTACGGGGATAGCACATATACAACGATTACAAATATAAGTGTATGTATTGGTTTCAATAATGATTTTAGGATTGGGGTCAGGTGTTTGTGGATAGCGAATTGATGATACTTGTGTAGATGTGTGAATTTTATCTCTCAAATGTGTTTCTAATTTATCTATGATTTGTGAGAGACCACCTCGGAGAGAAAAGAATTGTTTGGCAGAATAATGTTCTTGATATAATTGTCGAAAACTAAGAAGATTCATCTCTCTTAATTCAACATAAAAACCAAAAGAATCCATAATATGTTTTAATTGTTTTTCGGATAATATGTGAGAGGCATAATCGTGGAAATTAGTATTTATTAGTGTATTATTTGGTGTTTTTTTGGTTTCTTCTAGGACATATTCGATAAGTTGAGAGGTGGTTGAATTCGGGAAGTGTAATCCTTGACCATATCTTGGATAATAATCGGAATCTGCTGAGTTTATTGGGATAGTGAGATGGTCTAAATTAAGTTCTTTCAAGAGAGATAAAAGACGTTTATGGCCGGCGTGAAAACGTCCGGCCCCTGCTTCCAAATTTCCGAAAACGGGGTCATGATAAGTATCAATTCTCCCGCCGACATTATTTGTTTTTTCGAGAATAAGGAAATTATTGGAATAAAGGCGATAACCGGCATATAAACCGGCAATACCTCCACCGATAATAATAGTATCTTTTTGAATAATAGTTTTTTTCATTTGTAATTAGGAGAGAAAAAAATATAACAATAGAGTCATAAATATGAAATGTTTATATTATCAACACTAATTGTAGTGTTGATAATTGATAGTTATTATTTATAATACCGAATTTTATAGAAGTTGAAAAAATGAATAAATAAAACATTTTGTCTAGTAATATTTTTGTTGGACAAATTTTTGTCCAACAAATTTTCAAATCAACAACTTTCCCAAAATGGGTATTTTTTCTTAATTTTCCTTGTTTTTCTTGTTTTTTGTTGTTTTTTCTGTTTTTTTCCTATGTAAAAAACGAAAAAAATGAAACATGATTTTTTGGACGGCTTAAAATTTTAAGCCATTTAAGCCTTTTTAAGCCAATTTTAAGCCTTTCTAAGCCTTTCTAAGCCTTTCATAAAAAGGGGTATATAAATGTGAAATATTATGATTATAACTATGAGTTCAGACGATAATATGAAGGTAGAATATAAATGTGATATATGTAATTATATCACAAGTAAAAAATCGAATATAAATAATCATAATGTGTCTTTGAAACATTTACGAAACGTTGAAAATAGTAAAAAAGATACGAGTTATAATAATTCTAATAATGAAGAAGTAGAGAGAATAACAAGACATTATGATGATATGTTAACGTGGTACAAAGAGCAATTAGTGGTAGAACGAGAGAAGAATCGAGAATTATTTGATGTAATAAATAGACAAGAAGAGAGAATAAAATCTCTCGAAGATAAAAATGAAAAACAAATGGAAGAAATAAAAGAATTATATAAGAATCAAATAGTTGAGATAAGTAAAACAATTACAGATACTGTTGAGTATGAATCTTTTCATTTGGAGAGATATTTGAAAGAGACGTGTAAAGATGCTATAAGTATTGGTGAATTCGTGGAAAGTATAAATATAACAGAAGGTGATTGTGCGAATTATATAAGAGAGAAACATGAATCGATAACTGGACTTACTTTGAGAGAATTAAAAAGGATAGGAGATGTGATAAAAATGCCCTTTCAATGTGTAGATATGAAGAGAAAAATAATGTATGTGAAAAGAAAAGGAGAATGGATACATAATATGGATATGGAACACGAACCATTATATGTATATTTCAGTTGTATATCGGGAAAAATAAATGGTATGATAAATAGTATATCGAGAGATGAGAGGTTGAAAATGGAGTTTTTGAAAAAATATGATATATCAGAAGACCCTCGAAATTGTATAACGATTGTTTATATTGCGTCGATGGAATATATGAATACAACAATGGATAAGGGGAATTGTATAAAATATTTGGATAAATTGAATAAGGCGATATGTGATAAATGTAAAGTGTGTAAGTATGGAGATAAAACAGGGGTCGTAAAATAAGGTTTGTGAAGGGAATGCCGACCTTTGGTCGGCATTCCTTTTCAAAAGGCCATATAAAAATGATAATAATTAATCAATTAATATCATTCGGAAAGAAGTTGCCTCCTTATTAAACATATATTTGTCTTTTTTTTGCTTCAGATATGTACTCTTGTTTCGTTCATATTTTTCTCTCTGCTTCTCATTATAATAATCCCTGTTGTTTTCAATCCAGTTGTAAATAGATTTTTTGTTTTGTAAATAAGTAGGCATATTATAGTCTGTATATAGTAATATAATAAATTTATATATTTTTATAGAAGTATGTTAAATAAGTAAAATAGTAAGAATGCCTAGAATGCCTAGAATGCCTAGAATTATAAAAGTTCATATAGGAAAATCAGAAATACATGGTATACTTTTATAATTCTAGGCATTTTGGGCATTTTGGGCAACACCTACATTTCCAATATAAACGTCTTGAAATTAAATATTACATCTATCTACAGTTTAATGTTACAAATAACAAATATTTGTCAGTATAAAAATCTCCAAATAATATAATGATAGCGAATATGGTGGCGGTAATGGCGCCAATGTTAAATATGATTCAAACAGTTCCTCAATTATTACATACTTGGAGAGAAAAAACTTTAGATGGACTATCAATACATTCAATTGGTTTAATGATGCTTGTAGAGATATTATGGTTGATGCACGGATATTATATAAATGATTATTCATTGATGATATCGAGTTTGGTAATATTTATGGTGAATTTATGTATTATTGGAATGTATATAATGTATCATGGAAAGAGTAAAAATTGAAGTATATGTTGTTTTTTACTTATAGATAAAAAACAATTGAGAGAAAAAGAATGTCAACCAGTGAAAAATCGATAGTGGAACAAATCAAAGAATTACGAGAGGAGAATGAAAAAATAAGAAAAGAGACGCATAGGGATTTTTATAGTATGGGACAACAGTTTCATAATGAAATTGATAGTTTGAAAAGAAAACTGAGAAAAACAGATGAAGAAAAAGAAGAATTATGGGTATTGATAGGGATGTTAAGAGATGAAATAAAAACGTTGAGAGATCAGAATCGAATGGAACATACATTGGTTGCGAAAAGTATAGTAGAATTGAGAGATGTAATGGATGATAAACCGATAATGATTGGATATACTATATCAAGACACGCACAACCAACACCGATATTTGTATATAATGGTATTATGGATGACACAATGAATGAAGAATTGGAATATCATCGTGGAGAATTCTTTACAGCATTACGTAAAAATCGTATAAACCGGGGTAATTGTTTTGAATTAAGTAGTTTGAGAGATATAAAAGGTTTGAAGAGGGTTCAATTAAGTGGAAATGGAAATAATGGTTGTGAATTTATATTGAGAGGTAAAGTGATAACAAATGAAAAAGAAATCGCGGATTATTTGAGAACTTGTGGAATCGAAGCATTTTATGTGAATGAATCATTATATTCAAAGTTGTAAGAGAGAATAATATGTGGGAGAATAATATAGGATGAATATATGATAAATACAAAAATAAAAGAGGCAATTCAAGAATGGGTAGATATTCAAAATATTACAATCGATAATAATGTTTATGAACAATGTTTGGAGAGAATTGAATCAGATGAATTATCGTCAACAAAACATAAAATCCCTTTTGAAATTGTGGAGAGCAAATATATAACAACACTTTTTTTATTGATTCATAAATTCGCTATATATTATGTGATAGTTAGGTCATTAGTTTCAGATAATATATATGTATTATTCTCGTCAGGTATCGTGTTAAGGAAACAGGATTTATATGGAAATAAAGAATTAGTTGACGGAATAATGTTATTAATAATGAGAATACTTGATCTGTCGAAAGAGAGTGATATATACATATGTGGTCATTCAATGGGCTCAGTACTATCGATGTATACCGGTCATTTAATGAGTAATCATAGTAATATAACGCGAGAGATATTTATGAATCGATGTAATGTATTAGGAAGTGCGTCTGCGAAATGGATGTCGACCGATGCGATATGGAATCAAGAAAAACAACCGAATATATATCAATTTATAAGTTGTGAGTTGCGTATAAATAAAACGAGAAAACGTCTGTTGGTGGATTGTTATCAATTGGATGGAGAGACGGAATACGTGATATATCCATATTTTTATTATGTGTTTTTGGAAAACGATGAATTGAAAATGATAGAATCAGGAAGTGATGAATTAATGAATTATGTGATTGAACATACTGAAAAAAATAGTTCTCAATGTCAAAAATTACACAGATGGGGGTATTATGTAGGATTGCTACAGGATGAGAGAATAAAAGTGAATCATAGTTCAAAAATAAATTCAAGGACTTTGAGAAGTAAAACATATAATGTATATCGGAGTAAAAAACAAAAGAATAAAATAAATAATACAAATAAGAATGTGAGAGAATAAAAAATTGAATTGGTTTGAGTTATTTATTTGATAAAGTATTATAGAGATAACGAATACAACCATAATGACAAGCATTCAAGAGAGAATACAAGACGCAGAAGTTGATATAAGTATGATTCAAAATTCAATATATAGGTCTTCACAAACAATCGAAGATGAAATGGGTGATTTGGAATATAGAATAGATATTGCAAGAATGCACGCTTCAAATTTGAATGACATGATTGATAGTATAAGAGAAAGTTATATTGAATATAATGTAGATGATATAAAAATGGTAAAATACAAAGAAAAAATCGAAATAAGAGAACTTGTAGAACATAGAAAAGTTGTTTTGTCAAAAAGCGTGAGAGATTTGAAAGAAACATTATTGAGTCTAGTAAAAATGATTGAAACGACACAAAATAAAGCAGAAACAATATTCGACAAGATATTGGTTGAATGTAATAATGCGTATATGGAAAAGAATACATTACAAAAAAGAATTTGTGATAAACTAAGAGAGACAAAATGTATAGTAGATGACGATATAGTGAATGAAATCATAAAAAGTGTAGAATCTTCGGATATTTAGAGCAGTTATTGAGAGGGTAAATAGAAGTAATAATAAAAAAATAATTGAAAAGGGGTTTGAATAAAAAATGGCGACCGTATGGTCGCCATTTTTTTTAATAGAGGTAATACAAAAAGTTATAAATCGAGAGATATATATTTTATTTTGCGTTAATAACATTATGATGACGTGCGCATCCTTTTTTATGTGCGGCGAGAGAACGTTTTGTGAGAGTTTTGAAATCATTACATATATCACAAAAGAAATAATCTCTCCCATCAAAGTCATTTGATTTTTTTGGAAACTTAGAATCCAGTATATTATTTAAAACCGGCATAGAAAACGATAAATCAATGAAATCAATGGCTTTTTTGTGGTTAGTATTTAACATATCGATTAATTCTTTTTTGTTTTTTTGGAGAGAGATAAATTCATTATGTATTTTAACGATGTTTTCATTATCAATAATAATGCTCTCTTGATGAGTATCATTTTCATTATCGATATTGTTTTCGGCAGCATATATTTTTTCGAGACGAGAATGAAGTCCATCTATAATTTCGACAGCAACCCGAATAGTATCTTTTGAATATTTAACATTGTGGATATAAAGTAATATTTTCCCGTCAATAACATCGATTTGAAAATTTTCTTTGGATGTTATTCCTGAACTCTGTGAGAGAAATATTCCGTGGTCATGGTTAAGGTCAATATCTCTGATAAATTTATCGACTTCTTGACGATTTACAGTAGATTCATAGTCTTTGTTTTCAAATAAAATACTCGGACGGTTATTACGTATTAATCTGATATCACAAGAGGCAGTTTGTTTTGCGGTTGATAAGACTTCAGCAGATGGAAAGAGAGACATTAATATAGATTCAAGATGGTTTTGTTCAAGATTACCTTTATGAGAGGATGACTTATACTTACTTAAGAACATGTTGAGTTCATTGTTTAATGCGTTTTGTTGTTGTTTATGTAGATTATTACTCTCTCTTAATTGTGAGATTTGATTAATAATTTGAGATTGAACATTTTGGATAAGATTGGTATTTTTAATATCAAATGAACCCATATAATTTTGTAAAACCTCTCCGGTTGTAATCGAAAGTGTTTTTGGAATATCTCTCTGCATCACCGAAACTAATTGATGAGTATCTTTTATAATACTATCTTGATACTCTCTTACTATGGTCTTAATATGGGGTTGAATATTTTCAGGGACTGATGAAATAAGTTTAGTTATCTTTTCGAATAATGAGAGATTGTTTTTCTCTATAGTGTTGATAATTTTTTCATTACTGTTATTCGCAACAAGATATATGCTCTCATTATATTCTTTCTTGAATTCGATTAATTTGGCACTTATATCATTATTTACTCGATTTAAATTATTAATAATTTGTTGAACATTGTTACCAATTGTCGTAATGTTTCCGGTAATATCTGAGAGATTTCCTGTAATGTCAGATATGCGCATTTTTATAGCATTTAGGTGAACATTTTGCTCGGTAACAGACGATAAAATTTGATGATTAACACTTGTATTTAAAGAAGACGATAAATCGTTTGCGAATCTCTCAACAAATTCGTGAAAAATAACACACATATCTTCAAATTTTATATTTGGATGTTCTTTATAAAATGTCCAAATTTTTTTATTTGTTATGGTCAGAGTATAGTTTGGAGTTGTTAATGACATTTTTATATTTGTTACTATTATTTCTTTATATCAAAATTAGAAGATTTATATTGTAATTAGA
>Ga0255211_1000028_pt1 | contig 50589 bp, 46 predicted proteins | sample Miss_Yuk_RepB_8d_FD_183036 | JGI IMG/M metagenome (GOLD analysis project Ga0255211, IMG submission 183036) | Freshwater microbial communities from Mississippi River, Louisiana, United States - Miss_Yuk_RepB_8d | ecosystem: Environmental > Aquatic > Freshwater > River | place: USA: Louisiana...
TATATTTGTCATTTATTAATTTAACCAAGAACAAACTTATTATTAATTTTACGCAAATTACTCTAAAATTTCAATTTCGTCTATTAATAAATCTGGCAGTAAATCTAATTTTGGTTCTTCAATATTAAGAATATCTGAACTATCTAGATTAAAATTTTGATCTGAAATTGTTAATTTTACATTATCAGCATCATCGTCATCACCAGATTCTCTTTTTCTTTGTTCATTTCTCATTGCACTAATTTCTTCTAATCTATCTATACTTTTTGGTGCTGTAATTTGTGATACTCCATTATCACTTTGAACGTAATCTATGTCATTAAAAGTAATGGCGCTTTTTTGTAATTCATCTACAATATGAGATTTTTCTGTAGTTTTTACAGGAGCAATTATAGGCTCATGCGTAACTTCTTCTTTAATTTCTTCAATAACATCTTCCTCAATAGATTCATCCATATAAGCTTTTAATATAGCTTCAACAGGTATACTTTCCCTTAATGTATTTAATATACATTCTTGAACAATTATTTCTAGTTCTCTATAATTTTTTTGAATTTGTAATGGTTCTATACCTACTTGAAATAAATATACATTCTTATACACTTTTCTTGCTACATTAATATAAACTTTATGAATAAAATCATCTAATTTTGGAACGTTAATATCAATTTTTTTTTGTTTCTGGCCTACTCTCATAGCAGTTAAAACTTTTAGCTGAATAATATGAACACATGTTACTAAATCTTCTAAATAATTACATCCTGATTTTTCACATATTCTTTTTCTCTCATTTTCCACTATCTGTTGATTCCACTTTGGAATTCGAGATATTAAATTTTGAAATGTCATTAAATATTTATCCATTTCATTATTATCTTTACATAGTTTAATAGATTCTTCAAGTATAGATTTATAGCCATCAATTACTAAAGGTGTTAATAGAGTAACTAATCTAGCTCCCCATTCATTTTTAGATTCGTGAAGCGCACTTACATTAAAGTCGTCCATTTACATAAAACTTATATTTTCTAAACATAATTCTGAACTTAAAAAAACAAAATTTAATATAAACAACATTAAAAGTTTTTCATTCCTAAATTCACTTCTTATACGATTAAAACAAATTAATAATTCATATCTTTTTTCTGTATTAATTATATTATCTAAAAATTTTGGATTTTCCAATAAATGTAAAATATCTAATGAGCTATAACTTTTTTCATATAGTTTAGTAGATAACAACATTAAATTTTCAATTGAATTTTTTTTCATAACTGATTTTGTAAGCTCTTTTTTAAGCGAATCTAATTTTTGTGCTTTTATGTCTTTCGTATCGAAGACTTGATTTAAATTATATTTATAAAGATTTACTGGTTGAGAATTAATAACTGGTTCAGAAACATATATTTCACAAAATCTTGATAAAATTGGTTTCATTAAATTATATTTATCCTCTGCTACAATAAAAAATCTAGTATTATGACTGAATAATTCTATACATCTTCTCAGTGCTGATTGAGCATCCATTGTTAATTTATCAGCGTTTAGTAATATAATACTTTTAAAGTTGTTCCCACCATTTGAGTTTATATGTGTCTTAGCAAAAAATTTTAATTCTTCTCTTATAAATTTAATACCTTTACCATGTGAACAATTTACATACATAACAAAAGTTTTAATTTGCTCTTTATCGTTGTTATAAATTTTATGGATAAATTCATTAACAATACTACGTTTACCGGTGCCTGTTTTACCATGAAAAAGAATGTTAGGAATTTTATGTATTTTATGAAAGTAATTCAATTTTTCTTTTATATTTTGATGAATATTTAATAACATAATGTTAATATATTTTACGAAGTGTTTTTATATTTAAATAAAACGTATTAATTTATTTATTTAAGTAAGTAATTATTAATAAATTTGTAAAATTGTTCATAACTCATATTTAGTGCCAATTTGTTTTTATCAATTGTAATAGGAGACCCACTTATTTTTAAATCAGATACATCAAACTCGTTTATTCCATAGTCTATAGCAGAATGGAATATTTTTTCAACCTCATCTTCTCTATCTTGATTAATACGAAGGTCTAATGTAATTTTATTAATATCAATACCCATTTCATAAAGCATATCAATAATAGCATTAAATTCTGTATTTGTTAAAGTTCCACACGTATCTGATAAACATATTTTATCTAAATTATTAAAATTATTACAAATTAAACTATATAACTCATTTGCTATATTAAGATTTGAATATTTTCCCTCAAGCGGGCATTCATTTATACATGATACGTATAATTTAACATTAAATTTTTTATAATTTTTATTAACATTGCCATTCTTTAAATCAAATTTACAACTGCTATAATCATGTAAAAATCCTAACATATTATTCAAATTTTGTAAATTTTCTTGTTTTGTTAATTCTGTATTTTTAAATTGAAAACTATTTGAGACTGAAGTAATAAATGAGAAATTAGTTGCTCCAAATTTTATAGCATTTATTAATTGCTCCTGATTAGAAACTAAAATATATTTATTATTATTATCATTAATAGAATTGAACAATTCTTCAGTATCTTTAAGAATAGAATTTATTTTTTTGTCAACACAAGAACCTATTTCAATATTTTCAGGTTCATATTTTTCTAGTATTTCTTGATATATTTGTTTTTTAAAATTAGTTGTATAAATTTGTTGCTTATCATATGTTAAATTTTGTAATACAAGTCTTAATGTAACATCAAAAGGTTTTATGTTGATTATTTTTATAACTCTACTATTATTATATAAATCTAAAAAATAGTTACCACATTTATTCTTATGAATATATTTTAGCATTATTTTAATTAAATATTATTACTTTAAATGTTTTATAAATTAATTTATTAATAATTTATAAAAATTATACGGAGCTAGTTAGTGATTGTGTATATGGATTATTTTTAAATGCGGTTAATATATCAGGATTAATCCTATCACAACCATAACATTCATTATAATATTGTGGAGCACGAATAGCACCGTAAGTTTGAGTAGATGGAGGCAAAGAGCTTAAATTAGAGTAAGCAGGATTAACTCTACCTGAAAATCTGTCGTTGTCGTCTTTAAGATGAACGTTCATTTGTTGATTAAATATTTGAGTTCCACCTTGATTAGGTCTGTTATAAACAGTTTGAGATTTAATATCATTATTATGTTGTCTATATGCAGCATCATAATTCATATCACCATAACCAGTAGCATACCCGCCAGCAGCTGTATAATATTCACTGCTTGTTGTGTCTCTTTGCGTTAAATCAGGTGTATTATAATTATTAACATAAATACCATCTTTTTGTCCATTAATATTGAAATTCAAAGTATGTAATGTAGTTTCCTTAATTGTAGTTGGTGTAGAATCTTGTGGATTATAAACTGGTCCTTTAACGATAGATGATGTTCCGACATCGCCATAAACTCTAACATTGTTAATGGTTTCATCTTTTCTAGTTGGTTTTAAAATATCCATTAAAGGAGCAATAACGGCACCAATAGCTCCGCTAAACCCGCTTCTCATTGTATCTGGTTGTTTAACTGACGAACGATGATTTTCATAATTTGTGTGACTGCGTAAAAATCCTTCTTTATCAGTATGGTCGCCTCTTCCAACCGCCATTCCATGATTGACACATCCTTCTAATGCTTGGTGGCGTTTTGATGGTTCAAAATTTTGTGGAGCAGTAGTTGCTTTCACATCAATAGCACCTGCTGGACCCATATAATCAATGGGAATGTCATTTCTCCTTACAACACCCATCTCTTGAATTGGTCGCAATGTTTCTCCTTTAGATACTCCAGTAGTTGTCAACCAGCGATCCTGTGTATTAATAAAAAAAGTATCTGGTCTTTGTTTTTCAACTCGTCCTAACATTTGAGTTGTAGCTGCTGTTTTAATAATTGAGTCAGCAGGACCTTCGTGACCCAATAATTGATATTCTAATTTCGGATTAGTATCAACTCTTAATTCATCAACTGTCTTAGGCAACCATTTATCTCTTGCTTCCATTCCCGAGTTATAACCACCACTTCCGTTAATACCATAACCTTGATTTAAACCAGGACCAACCATAACAGTGTCAAATGGTTTAACATTATTATTTTTCATTCCAGGATTTACACGAGATTGATAAAAATCACTTTGGTTTGGCATACCGTAAGCCCATTGCATATTTTCTTCAGGTTTAAATAAAGGCGCTTGTTCAATTTTCTTGATAGTTTGAGAACCTGAACCAATCATATTATCTAAAACAGATTCTGTAATATTTATGTCATACTCACGTCCTTTAATTTTACCACCATTAAAAGGAATCATGTTATTATGTTTGAATTGTTCAGATTTTAAGTAGTTACCGGTAAGAGAAAAAATATCTTGTGGATTTTGTCCTACATCTATTCCTTGTCGTTCTTTTTGCTGATATAAGTTTTGATTAAAATATTTATCTGTTGCGACATTTGGATTTGGATAATTTTGAATTGTGTCAGCTAATTGATTAATATTTGTAACGGGAAAATTTTGTGGAGGAACATTTGTATTTGGCAAATAATTTCCAAATCTCTCATTATCTTTTGTAGCTAAATTTGTTTTAATCCCCATATTTACAAAATTTTCTTGCGATATTTTTCTGATTTCTTTTTTAGCACAATCTTCATTTTTTTGATTTGATATTACATACATACCACCTAATGCTATTAAAGGGATTGCTATTTCCATATTTATATATATAGAGTATTATATTTTAATTCGTATATAATAAATCTAAATGTCAATTAAATAAATTTTAATTAATATTTTGACATGAATTAGTTTGAGCACAATTTATAGGACCACCTACATAATTACCTCTAATTAGATTATAACTTGTTGGCAACATATTTTTTGTCTCTTCTAAAACACAATCTCTCTTTGGAGTGAAGTAGTCCTTTTCTAAAATTCTTGAACTTAAATTATTTTGAAATGGAATACATACGTTTGCTTGTGGATTTAATTGTGGATATTCAAAATTATTTTGTTCTAAATCTCTATACCACCAGACTGGATTTGTTGCTCTAGATTGTTCTGTGGTTAATTTATTACATGTTGGATATTGAATAGCTTGATTTGGCACGTTATATTTTTGATATTCATTTTTTCCTAAACAATCTCGGCTTAAAATTCTATTTACACCTCTTAAATCACTTTCTAAATTTATTGTATTGGTTCTTAAATTTGCTCCCCATTTTTGAGGAATAATTTGTGGATCTTCCATATAACAAGGTGTATCTCCGTTTCCTGGAACATTTAATATCCATTTACCAGGATCAGTTGATTGCTGTAATGATTTTTTTGTTCTACAATTGTCATATTTAAATCTTGTAAATGCCATTTTATATATTTATATGATATATTTTAATTTAAATACTTTTAATTTTATATATTAATGGAACTAGTATTAAATGGACCAAAAACCCCTACTTTATGTTTAAATATGATTGTTAAAAATGAAAGTCGAATTATAAAAAGATTATTTGATTCTGTTTTAACTATAATCGATTCTTATTGTATTTGTGATACTGGTTCAACAGATAATACAATTCAAGTTATTGAAGATTATTTTAAAGAAAAAGGAATACCTGGTAAGATTGTTAATGAACCTTTTAAAAATTTTTGTTATAATCGTAATTTTTCTTTACAAGCTTGTATTGGTTTATCGGATTATGTATTACTTGTTGATGCCGATATGATTCTTGAAATAAACAATTTTAATAAATCTATTCTTAGTAAAACCGAAAGCTTAGTTATTCTTCAAGGGAATGACTCATTTTACTATCAAAATTTGAGAATAGTTAAAAATAATGGTTTATATAAATATGTTGGAGTTACACATGAATATATTGATACACCACAAAATAATACAACTATTTGTCTAGATAAAAATGCAATTTTTATTAGAGATATAGGTGACGGAGGTTCTAAAAATGATAAATTCGAACGTGATATTAGATTACTTCTTGACGGCATAAAAGAAGAGCCTAATAATGCACGTTATTATTTTTATCTAGCTAATAGTTATCATGATTCTGGACGGTTTCAAGAAGCTATTAATGTATATAAAAAACGTATTGAATTAGGTGGTTGGAAAGAAGAAGTTTGGTATAGTTATTACAGAATTGGATTATGTTTTAAAAATATGAATAAATTTTCGGATGCTTTATTTTATTGGTTAGAAGGTTATGATTATTACCCAGAACGTCTTGAAGGAATATATGAAATTATTAAACACTATAGAATTTTATCTAAACATAAATTATGCTTAAAATTTTACAATATAGCAAAAGAAATTCTTGATAATGATGAAAAAAGAGACTCTTATTTATTCTTACATAACGACATTTATTCACATCAGATTTATTATGAATATACAATATTTGCTGCATATTGTAATATTACTAATATTAATAAAGAAATTATTACAGTATTTAATAATTCTACTAATGGATTCGAATTAAATAATATTTTATCCAATATGAAATTTTATAAAAACATTTTACAAAAAAAAACATTATTAAATGTTGATAGCAATATCAATTCTGTAATTAATGGAGAGAATGTCAATTTTTTATCTTCATCCAGTTGTTTAATTAAAACACCTAATCACGATGGATATTTATGTAATATTAGATATGTAAATTATTTTATACAACCAAATGGTAATTATATAAATTGTGAAAAACATATTATAACCTTTAATAAATGTATCGAATTAGATTACAATTTTAAAATTATAAATCAAAAATTGTTTGATGTATTATTTGATGGCAGATTATATATTGGAATAGAAGATGTTAAAATTTATTATGACAAATATAAAGATAAAATGATATATATAGGTACTGGTTATCATTCTAATAATAAAATAGGAATTGTTTCTGGTGAATATAATTTAAATCAGAAAAGTTTAGAAATTAATGAATTGACACAAAATTTTAACAATACGCAATGTGAAAAAAATTGGATATTTGTTGATTATAAGTCCGAAACCCACATTATTTATGATTGGCACCCTTTAAGAATCTGTAAACTTGAAAATAATAATATTACTGTTATTGAGACAAAAACTACACCTAAAATATTCTCACGAATTAGAGGGTCGAGTTGTGGATATGTTTATAATAAAAAACTCGGTGTGAATGAAACTGGAAATATTAAAATTGATATTGTAGAATCAGAAATATGGTTTATAAATCATATAGTATCATATGAAACACCTAGACATTATTATCATATTATATCTGTGTTTGACACAAATATGAATTTATTACGTTATTCTGCACCATTTAAATTTGAAGGAGAACCCATTGAATATTGCTTAAGTATTGTTGTTGAAGACGACACAGTATTAATTAATTATAGTGTATGGGATAGAACAACACAAATTGGTGTTTATGATAAAAAATATATCGATTCATTATTATTATATTAGATTAATGATATAAAATATATTTATATTATTAATTATGACTACTTTTGTTACTGCTTATTTAAAAGTATATGATGAAGAATACGATATATCGAGAACATTTGAAAATCGTTTAAAACATTTTATGCGTTTACTGGAACTTGGTATTAATATTTGTATTTTTATTGAACCAGAACTAACAAATAAATTTAATAAACTAGAAGCCAATTATAAAAATCTTAAAGTTATTCAATCATTATCTATAAATGAAATAGAATTATATAAAATTGGAGAAGAAAATCCAGAATTATGTTATTTACCAGATAATAGAAATCAATTAAAAGATACAAAAAAATATATGTTTTTAATGTTAGCAAAGTTGGAATTCTTAAAAAAGACAATTGATTTCAATCCATACAAATCAGATTATTTTTGTTGGTTTGACTTCAGTTTACCGTATATCTTTAAGGATATGAATAACACATTAATAAAAATAAAGAATATATCGAATACTGAATTTAAAGAAGATTTTATTTACATTCCTGGTTGCTGGAATTTTAAAATAAATGATATAAATTATTTAAAAAATAATATTGTTTGGCGATTTTGTGGTGGGTTTTTGATTGGTGATAAAAGAAGTTTAATTCATTTTTATAATATGAGTAACGATTATTTTTTTAAATTTTTAAATGAAACAAAAACTTTGGTTTGGGAAGTTAATTATTGGGCTTGGTTGGAAAATAAATGTTTAATATCGCCTACATGGTATTTAGCTGACCATAATGATTCTATAGTTGATATTCCACATAATCTAATATAAGTTAGATGTATAAATAAGGTCCGTTTCCTTTAACATCTACATCATTTTTAAATGGTTCTACGTGAATATTCAATCGTTTTCCATATACATTCCAATAAAATTTACAATTTTCACCATAAACAACAAATTGGTTATTTAATACTTCGCTTGAATTTAATATATTAATTTTACCATTATAAATAGGTGTTATTTGAATAGTAAAATCAATTGCAAATTTATCAACATAATATGGAAGTTCAATAATAGTAGATATATTGTTAGTAATTTCTCCAATACCTCTATAATATACACCTGCTTCTGGTCCTTCTAAACAGGCATGTACTAAATATTTATCTTGATGTATAGGATGATTTATAATAAATGATTTTGCACCAGTTGGTCCAGGTTCACCAGTTGGCCCTCTACATCCTCTTCCAGTGGGGCCAGTATAACTTTCTCCAGTAGGTCCAGTCCATCCTCTTTCTCCAATGCCAGCAGGCCCAGTTGGACCTTGTGGTCCGGCTGGACCTTGTGTTCTTAAATCGCAACATTTTTGTGCACCTAAATATTGTGGATAATTAGCATAATACCTTGACATTATATATAATAATTATAATAAATTATTATTTATACATTAATTATTTGTAGTAAACGTTCTTTATCGATATTGTCATAATCAAATAAATATTTATTACACCATTCAGTATTCTCATTTGTAGGAGAAACATATAAATTTAATTTATTTCCAATATATCCATTATCAATCAATTCTTTTTCTGGAATAACATAAAATTTTCTATTTTTACAATGTAACCAATACAAATCGTTATCTCCTTCTTCATAACTTTTATTAGCAGTATAATCTAATTTTACCAACTGATTAGAATATGCTTCACTTATTAAGATACATTTTTTTTTGGGAAAATATATCTTGAACTTGTTTATATTGTATTATATCTTTATATTGTTTTGTAAATATATAATAAAATTAGGGGAAATCAAACTATGAGGAGGGGAGTTGTGCTAAACAGAGCTTTATCTCACCCAGACTGGCAACATTATACTTAACAACCAAAGGCAAATCGTTCTCAAGATAGACTTCAATTTGTTGACATAGATTAGTACACTTAATAAAATAACCCAAATTTTTTAGAGAAAATTCACCTTGAATAATTTTACACGAGTCTTGCTTCAAAGTAAAAGACATCGACCCATCAGATTCGGCTCTATGAATTTCAGCAGAAGCAAATTGACCTGAACATTTAAAAATTAATTCATTCCCAACAGATTTTATTTCAAGTTTATCTGAAATACAAGTTAAATCACGAATAATTTTTTGAAAATCAGTAGAGGGCAAATTAATAATAGATGAAAAAGTTACATCAGGATATTGTAATTCTTCAGGATCAGGTTCAATTAATCTCAATTTTTGAGTCTTACATTGTTTAATTTCACTATTCTCATATTTAAGTGTTAAATAAGAAACTATACCATCTACATAATCTGAATTTTCAATATAGATGGTTAATGTTTCTTCATTTTCAATAGTGTTAATTAGCTTAAAAAGATGAAACATATTAACACCAATAATAATTTTATCTTTTTTACACTCATAAAATTCAAAATTTTGTGCTGATAAAAATAAATGTACCAAAACAGTATGTGATTTGTCCATATTAATAATTCTCATTCCATCTGGTTCGAATGTGATATTCGTTTCTAATAAAATATCTTTTAAAGCCGTCATTAATGTTCTAAATGGAGCGATTTGAACAGTCTTAATTGTTAAGACGTTTCCTTCAGTAGATGTTAAAACTTGGTTGTTATTTGAAAATGCTGACATTATAATAAATTTTAGGTTTAAATCTTTAAATACTTATAAGTTTAAATATTTAACGCACATTAAAATATGTATAACAAATTTTTCATTAATTTACTGGAAATAATTCCAAATTAGTATGTATAAGGTGTAAATACAATTTCTAATGTTCCGTGTAACAATTGATTTATTTTATTAATAAAAATATTTACGAATTCAGCATTATATACACGTCCTTTTGTTGTACTAAAATATAATTCATCTAGTAATTTTGTTATTCTTTTTGGTAATAAATCATCTATTTCAATGTGTTCAATAGAGTGTAATGTCCAAAAACCAAATTTTGTAAAAATATAACTATAGTCTATTATGGCGTTTTTTTGTTTAATAATTTTCAATATGTCTTCTAAACTTGGATAAAATTTTGATGAAGTTGGATGACTATGCCACACGATTTTATTGTAATTTTCATAAAGACAATGTTTTCTAGATTCACCCTGGATAAAAGGCACTTCATGCTGTTTGACAATATATCCCGATGTGTCTTTTTCAATTGTTCCACATTCTTCATAATCTGTATTGCTATCTATTGTTTTTTCTTTAATAAAATCAATAATCTCTCCAAATCTATTTGCTGTAAATATAGTTTTCCCCCCACCTATTTTAACTTTAGGAACTCGCCTAGTTCCGCGACCATGCTTTACTCTTGCCTTTTTTGCTAAAGTTAATGCCTTAGATTTAGGTTTACAACCTTTTTCTAAAATATTATAATCAACTGCAGCAGCTTTACCGGCTGTAATAGAACTTGCTAAACGAGCTACTCCCCATGATTGAGCTGTTTGATTTGGTCTTGAGCCAGAAGAATAATATGCTCCAGCACCTTTATTAATAATTTTTGATAAAGCTGATTTGGAACATCCAGTTGCCTTTGCTAATTCATTTGTAGCACCAATTTTATCAACATGATACATTTTTTCTGCCTTGATTATATGGTTAGATTTTTTTGACTTAAATGAAGCTACTTTGGGTCTAGAATGATAAATTCCTTTCTTATAAAGACGACGAGATTTCATAAGCTGTTTACCTTGGCGTTTTCTGTCTTTACGTGTTAAACGCTTGGGTAAATATCGTAAATTAATTTTCATATATTATACAAATATTTTAGATTTATTTACATAAGACAAATAAATATTATGTTATATTAATAATTTTATATGTTTTTCACTTAAATATATTTAAAAACATTTAATTACTAATTATAATGTCAGAACCAAAACGAAATGATTGTCTTTCTACGGTTGAAAAACTTTATGAAAAATATAAGGATAATGAATATATGTTACAGAGAATATATAATCATGTTCATGTTTACTTACCAAATACACTAGAAAATGAATCAAAAAATCGTGAAAAACGTCAAAACCTTAATTTATATCTATCTGAAGAACAACAAATATTTATGCAAGTTTTTTTAAGTAAAAATAACTATTTTTATCTTTCTAATAACAATTTTTATTATGAATATAATGGTAAAGATTATTTTATAGTTAAAGAAGACGATATTATTCATAAACTTCTCTCCACCATATCCAAAGATAGAATACTTTTACAATGGAAGCACAAAACTAAAGCTAATATTATCAAACAAATTAAAGAAAGAAATTTGTTTTTGTCAATTCCAGAAACTGATACAATTCAAAATATTTTAAACGCACTTTATCCTACATTTTTTTCTTCTAAAAATTCAGCCAAATATTTTCTAACCATTATTGGTGATAATATACTTAAAAAAAATTCTGATTTAACCTTTATGACAAGTCAAAAAATGAGACAATTTTTAGATGAATTAGAATCTGTTGCTATATCTTCAATCGGCAATGTAAATGTTTCTTATAAATTTGTAACTAAATATCATGAGACACATACTTTTAATAATTGTAGATTAATCAGAATGAATGAAAATTTTTCTAATGAATATTGGAGAGAACTACTCAAAAAAATTGGCTTAAATTTATTATGTGTAGCAGCACATTATTCTAATAGACATATTAGTTCTGATAATTTCTTAAATACTAAATCTGATGACGAACTAGCTAATTATTCTTACACACTTAAATTCACAACAGAAAACGGATTAATTGATAAATTTATAGAACAATTTGTTGAAAAAACATCTAATGATTTTAAAGTTGAGTGGAAAAATTTGCATTTTGTTTGGAAACAATTTCTCTCTAGTAATAATTTACCTAATGTTATTTTTTCTAACAATTTAAAAAATTACTTGAAAGAAAAACTTGAATTTGAAGAAGATACTGATTCATTTATTGGTATTACAAGTAAATATTTGCCTTTATATAAGGATTTTATACAATTTTGGAATGAAACTATTTCTATTTGTCATTCATCTGATTTTGAAAATGAAATTGAAATTGAAGAAATATCTTCTTTGTTTAAATTATGGAGTAAAAATAAAAGCATGTTATCAGAAGAAAATATTATTAAAATTTTAAAACATTTTTTTGTATCTGAAATTGTTGAAGATAAATTTATATTAAATGTTATATCATCTATTTGGAATAAATCAAATGATATTGAAAATTCAATTTTTTATATTAAAGAACAAATTAAATCAAACCATAAACTTTCACTAATTAGTTTTGATGATCTATATAATTTTTACCATAAATATTGTAATAATAATTCCATTAAATTTATTGTTAGTAAACGATATTTTGAAAAATATTTATATTATAAATTTTCGGAGTATATTGTGTACGAAAAATTTATTAAAGTTGAATGGGCTGAAAACTAATTGTAGTATCTTCAGTTAATTTACACACCAATTATTAGTTGAGTTGGATATAAAACATTTTATAACATTATTCAAATGTTTTATTTAACCAGAGTTGCCAGCAACAAATTGAACATCATCGCCAGATGTGCTTACGCCTTTACCATCATATGAAGAAGGAGATAATACACCTCCTGGAGGCACGCCTCCTCTCATCTTTCTACTTTTACGTCCTTTGTGAAATAACTTAAATTCACCTTTTTTAGCAACATAACCAAGTTTTTTAAGATGCTTAATAGTTTTTTTTCCAGAAGCATGTTTTCTTTTTGACACGATACGACCATGTTTATTCTTCATTAAATGATTTTTGGTTAATCCACCAGATGTTTTTTTTGCGGTTCCATGCCACACTTGAGCGCGAGTTCCTATAGTTTGCATTATAAAGTTAATTGAGAAAATATTTTATAACGCAAATTAAAATCTATTTACTGGCGGCATTCCACTTCCACCAGGCATTCCTTCCATTTTACCTAAATAATTTACATTTAATGGTTTACCTAAATAAAAGTTGCCAAATTGAGTTTTTCCTGATATTCTACTAATCCTTTGTATATTTTGTGAGTAACCATCCAATTTTAATACTTGCGATAATCTCATTTTAGCTGATAAATTTGAAAAATTTGTGTTTGATGTATGAATTAATTTATAGTTTTTTGGGTTTAGTTCAATACAATCAGCTAAATTACAATTTAATTTTAATGTGTCTGTAACATAATATGACATTAGTATATATATATTTTATTAATTTTTTATAAAATTGATTTTAAAAAATAAGTTAAAAGTAAAACTACATATTATACTAACAATGAGCACTAACGACACTAATACTGATTTGTTCTTTGATGTTCAGCAGAAAACTGATAAACAACATATTTTGGATAATCCAGATACATATATTGGTTCTGTTGAAACTATCGATACAAATATGTGGATTATGAGCGAAGATAGTGAGAAAATTGTTGAAAAAAATATAAATTATATACCTGGTTTATTCAAATTATTTGATGAAGGTATTGTTAATTGTCGTGATCACGTTGTGAGAATGAAAACCAAAGTTGACTGCAATTTAGAGAACGCATTACCTGTAACTCATATTGATATTAATATTGAGTCTGATGGTTCAATTACTATGATTAATGACGGAAACGGTATTGATGTAGCTCAAAAAGATGGTGTTTGGATTCCTGAACTCGTATTTGGACATTTAAGAACTTCGACTAATTATAATAAAGATGAAAAAAAAATTGTTGGAGGCAAAAATGGGTTTGGTTTCAAACTTGTTTTGATTTGGTCTAGTTATGGTAGAATTGAAACAATTGATCATATTCGTGGATTGAAGTATATTCAAGAATATAAAAATAACTTGGATGAAATTTGCAAGCCTTCAATTACTAAATACAAAAATAAACCATATACTAAAATTACTTTTAAACCCGATTTCTCAAGACTTGGTATTTCTGGTTTATCCCTGGATATGATATCGTTGCTTAAGAAGCGTGTTTATGATATCGGTGCTGTAACTGATAAGAATATTAAGGTAAAATATAACAATGAACTTATTCCAGTTAAGAATTTTGAACAATATATTAGTATGTATATTGGCGATAAATTATCTGCTCCAAGAGTTTATGAAGATAGTCCTGAAGGACGATGGGAATATGCTGTAGCTCTTACACCATCAGATGAATTTGTTCAAATTTCATTTGTTAATGGTATTCACACATCTAAGGGTGGAAAGCATGTTGAATATATTTTGAACCAAATTGTTAGAAAATTAGTTGATTTTATTGAAAAGAAAAAGAAGATCAAAGTAAATCCTAATACAATTAAGGAACAATTAATTTTGTTCCTACGTTGTGATATTGAAAATCCTGCATTTGATAGTCAAACCAAGGATTATATGAATACTCCTTCATCTAAATTTGGTTCCAAATGTGAAGTAAGCGATAAGTTTATTGAAAAAGTTGCTAAGATGGGTGTAATGGATGCTGCATTACAATTAACTGAAGTCAAGGAAACTAAAGCTGCTAAAAAGACTGATGGAACTAAAACAAAATCTGTTAGAGGAATTCCCAAGTTAACGGATGCTAATTGGGCTGGCACTGAAAAATCTAAGGAATGTATGCTTATTCTTTGTGAGGGAGATTCTGCCAAGGCAGGTATTCTTTCAGGATTATCATCAGAAGATCGTAACATTGTAGGAGTATATCCTTTAAAAGGTAAGCTACTAAATGTTCGCGGTGAACCTGTAAAGAAAATTGCTGATAATAAAGAAATTTCTGAAATCAAGCAAATTCTTGGTCTTGTAACTGGAAAGAAATATTTAAATTTAGAAGACATAAATAAAAACTTAAGATACGGAAAAATTTTGTTTATGACTGATCAAGATTTAGATGGTAGTCATATTAAAGGTCTTGGCATCAATCTATTTTCGTGTGAATGGCCTACACTTTCGCAAATTCCAGGATTTATTGGATTTATGAATACTCCAATCTTGAAGGCAAAGAAAGGTTCTAATGAATTACATTTCTATAATGAAGGAGAATTTGAAGAATGGAAAAAACAACATGATGTCAATGCTTGGATTATTAAATATTACAAAGGTTTAGGAACCAGCACTGGTAAGGAATTCAGAGAATATTTTGAGAATAAAAAAATTGTTGAATTTCAGTTTAGTGGTAAGGAATCTGATGACGCAATTGATATGGTATTTAACAAGAAAAGAGCTGATGATAGAAAAGATTGGTTAAAAATTTATGACAGAGATGCTTACCTTGATACTAGCAAAAAAAATGTATCTTATGAAGAATTTATCAACCGCGAATTAATTCACTTCTCTAAATATGATTGTGATAGAAGTATCCCTAATCTTATGGATGGTCTTAAGATTTCTCAAAGAAAAATTTTGTTTGCTGCTTTTAAACGCAATTTAAAGACAGAAATTAAGGTAGCACAATTTAGTGGTTACGTTTCCGAGCATTCTGGTTATCATCATGGTGAAGCGAGCTTAAATGCCGCTATTGTAGGAATGGCTCAAAATTTTGTTGGTTCAAATAATGTTAATTTGTTTGTTCCTAATGGACAATTTGGTACTAGATTACAGGGTGGAAAGGACAGTGCGTCTGAAAGATATATCTTCACCTTATTGAATACAATTACTAGAAATATCTTTCAGCAAACAGATGATAATGTTCTTGAATATTTAAATGATGACGGATTATCTGTTGAACCAATTTATTATGCACCAATTATTCCAATGATTCTTGTCAATGGTTCCAAGGGTATTGGAACTGGCTTCAGCACTGATGTCATGTGTTATAATCCATTACAAATTATTGATTATTTACAAAATAAGTTAAAATATATTGAACCTAATGTAAATGTGGTTGAAGACAATATTGACTTTATCCCTTATTATGAAGGGTTTAAAGGTCAGATTACTAAATTATCTGATGATCAATTCTTGATTAGAGGAACATATGAAAAACTTGGTGTTGATAAAATTAGAGTTATTGAATTGCCCGTTGGGTTTTGGACTGAAGACTTTAAAGAATTAATTGAACATTGGTGTAATCCAGGAGAAGATAAAGATAAGAATAAAATTCCAGCTATTATCAAAGATTATGAAGATATGAGTAAAGATACAAATGTTGATTTTACTATTACATTTGTGAAGGGTAAATTAGAAGAATTAGAAAAATCTAATGGAGAACACAGTTGTAATGGTCTTGAGAAATTGTTGAAGCTTTATACGACTAATAGAACAACCAACATGCATTTATTTGATGCTAATGATACATTACAAAAGTTTGATAAAGTATCTGATATTATTGATTCTTATTACGATGTAAGATTGAAGTTGTATCAGACTAGAAAAGATTATATGATTGAAAGTTTGGAACGTGAATTGATGTTGCTTACAAATAAGGCTAAATATATTAAAGAAAATCTTGATGGAACTATTGATTTGCGTAAAAAGAAGAAGGAACAAGTTGTAGAAATGTTACAAACTAAAGGATATGATATTATTGATAATGACACAAATTATCACTATTTGACGAAGATGCCAATGGATTCAGTAACTGAAGAAAATGTTTATAAACTAAATAAGGAACACGGTGATAAGCAATCTGAATTAGAAATGGTTAAATCTACAACTATTAATAAGATGTGGTTGAATGAATTAGAAACTTTAAAAGAACAATACATTGAATACAAAGAAGAAAGAACAATATCAATGAATGGCGAGGATTCTAAACCAAAGAAGAAAAATGTTACAAAGAGTGCTGTAAAAAAAGTTGTAAAGAAACAAACTTTGCTTGTTGAAGATGATTAAATATATAATTTGTATAAATGACTTTATAATTCTTTAACTAGAGAAAAATAAAATTAAGTTTGCTAATCCTTTATATTGTTGTTCAATACTTCTGTTATTTTATTTTCATCATAATTCTCTCTACAATCTATAAATGAAAATATATTTTTGAGATTATTTCTATCAAACATTTGTTCAAAACTAGTTAGATAACACCATTCTTTATTTTTTAATCCAAAATCTATTAATTCTTTAGTATTTTTATGTAAATAATTAAAAGCCATTTTATTACCTTTAAACCAACCACTATTACTTTGAGCTGTTAAATTTCTCCTTACTTGTATTATTATTTTTGTTTGAGGAAATAATTCTTTAAAATCTGTAATATAATTTATATTACCAGAGTCATATCTTATTTCCTTAAATCCCCAAACATTTGTTGATTCTGAACTTTTAAACATATTTATTATCAGTATTTGTATCATTTTAACCATTTGATTTAGATTATAAGAATTATACCATGATGGTTTTACATTTTTACTTAATATATCTTCAAATGTAGCTGGTTTTAAATGACCTGGAACATAATCTTTTGTAGTAGTCTTTAATCTTCGATAAAATTCAAGTAGAGAATTAATAGCACCATAATTCTCTCCACATATATTAGAATTTGGTATTGTATTTATTAAACGTTGCATTGTTGTTGAACCTGAACGACCTGTTGCACATATCAACACTATTTTATCATTCATATTTATAAATATTAGTAAGTATTTTAAAATTAATATTTATCCGTAACTTCTAAAACCAACTCTTAAATTCAAGTTGTCTATCAGTATTTGATGATTGAACTGGATGAGCAATTGGGACAACTAATGTACTAACATCGTCCATATATTTCATATATCCTTGAGCCTCACTATATACTTGTTGTATACAATAATTTAATACAATTTTATTAAGCTCTTCAATTTGTTGTGGAATATTAGATGGTTTATTTGCTGAATGTTGTAAGAAAACACTTCTCATTACAATTTTAATGGAATCATAATCTTGATGACCAATAACATATTGACCATTTGATATATTATAAACACCTGCTCTTATTCCATTTTGAATTATTTGAATATTTTCTCGAGAGAAAAAAGCATGTGTTAAAGGAGTTTCATCCCATAGACCTTCAGTAGCATTCCTAAATGTTACACATTGGTTAGCAGGTATTTTATCATACATTTTAAATAATGCTGAAGTATTTGGTGATTTTATATTTACACGACCATTATTTACTTTATTCATTTTATAAAATAAGCAAATAGAAAAATTTATATCTATTTATTTTATATCTATTTATTTTATATGGAAGGTTTTCAAATATTTATTCTTTCTGCTGCAATAATTATATTAATTATTGCACTTATTATTATAGGAATTGCTCTTTCGTCAGCAAAAAATCCTATTTGGCCACCAATGACTCCTGATTGTCCTGATTATTGGATAATGGATATGGACATCTCTGGAAATAATCCAACTTGTACTAATATAAAAGATTTAGGAACATGTCCGCCTTTAGGTGATAAAAAACATTTAACAATGGATTTTAGTACTCCTGCCTTTACTGGTTCTAATGGTTTATGTGCTAAATATACATGGGCAAATAAGTGTAACATTTCATGGGATGGTATAACTTATGGTGTTGATAATCCTTGTCAAACCACTACTACATCTTAATTATACAATAAAACAACTTTATCATTTACATCATGATTTCATTATGTATTTTTGTATAAAAATAATTATGAAAAATACAGAGAAATTTTGTTACATTTTTTATCTAAACGTGATTTGTGTAGAAATCTACATAAAAAGATTATTATTAAATATATAAAATGGAAGAATTAAATATTAATAAAATTTTAAATAGAGAGCAACAAGAAAAAGATATAAAAAATATTCTTAAAGAATTTGAAAATAATAAAAATAACTTATTATTTAAAAAGGGTATTTATGTTTATGGAGATCCTGGAACAGGTAAAACAACCTTTGTATCTAATATTCTTAAAGATTTGAATTATGATATTATTAAATATGATGCTGGTGATATTAGAAACACGTCAGTAATTGAAGATATTACAAAACATAATATGTCCGATAAAAATATTATGAGTTTATTTAACAAACAGATAAAAAAAATTGCAATTATAATGGATGAAATAGATGGAATGAATAATGGTGATAAGGGTGGTATAAATTCTCTTATTAAATTGATTCGTCCTAAAAAAACAAAAAAACAGAAATTAGAAGAAATAACTATGAATCCTATTATATGTATTGGAAATTATCGTATTGATAAAAAAATTAAAGAGTTAATGAAGGTTTGTAATACTATTGAGCTTAAAACCCCTAATAAATTTGAAGTTTCTAATATTATTAGAAAATTAATGCCTTCTATTGATAGTGAAATTCAAACCAAACTTATTTCTTATGTTCAAGGCGACCTTAGAAAACTTAATAATATGTATAATTTAAATAAAAATAAACCTGAACTTTTTACATGTGAAATCTTAGAAGATATTTTTCAAATTAAATCTTATAATGATGACACCAAAAAGATTACAAATAAACTATTAAATGAATATTTACCTCTTAATGAACATAATAATATTATGAATGAAACTGACAGAACAAGTGTTGGATTATTATGGCATGAAAATATTATTGATACTATTGAAAAACTTGATAAAAAACAATCCATACCTTTTTATATTTCACAACTTGACAATATATGTTTTGCTGATTATATTGACCGAATTACGTTTCAAAAACAAATATGGCAGTTTAATGAAATGAGCTCACTAATAAAAACATTTAAAAATAATAAACTATATCATGATACTTTTAAAAACAAAAATAAATGTAATCAAAACGAAGTTAGATTTACTAAAGTTTTAACAAAATATTCAACCGAATATAATAATTCACTTTTTATACAAAGATTATGTCAAAAATTAGGAATGGATAAAAAGGATATGTTTGGATTTTTTATTGAACTTACCAATAATTATGAAATTTCTGAAATTATTAATATTCTTGAAAACTGCGAAATTAGTAAGTTAGATATTAATCGTATTTATAGGTATATCGAAAAATATATTAAAGAAAATGCTACTGGAACCTCCGATAAAGAAGTTGATGATGAAGAAGAATGTGATTATGATGAATTGGAATAATATTTTTTTGTATAAAAATCTAATCAAATAAGTTTTTGAATTTACACCCTTGAAGATTTACAATGGGACAGAATAATATAATTTTACATAAAAAATATATAAAATTATATTTTTATCTTACTCTAACAGACACAGACTTTTCACTTTTTGAACGCTCGATTTCAGATAATCTTGCATTTCTCTTTTCTTCCCAATTAGAAATTGATTGTTCATCAATTTTACATTCTAAATGGCTACTATAATGTTGAGGAGAAGTATAAAATAGAGTATTTGAACCATTTTTACTCCTGCATTCTCCTGTTACTAACATGACTTTAAAAAATAAATCTTCATCACATGAACCTACTATATAATTTAAATATTCTCCTGTCTCAGCATCCCTAATACGATTACCTGTTCCACTGGAAGTATAAATATCAATTTTCTTGTTATAACTTTTCCCATCCTTTTTAAAAGCCTTTCGATAAATAACATTATATCCTTTATCTATACGCTTTACATTTTCAAATGTATTATTTACATTATTTTCATCGTCATAATTAAGGTCTGCTGAATCCCATAAATCATCTCGGTACATTATATTTATTTATACTATATGCTATATATTTATCTTTAAACCATTTTATACAATATTTATTGTTTGACAATTATTACCTAGTTCTATTTTTTTTTCATCCTTACGTTTTTCTATCTGTCCTTTAATCAGTTGTGTAATTTTATTATTAAGATACAATAGCTGTTGTTTTAAATTATTATTCTCAAACATTAATTGTTGTATTAACATCTTTTGATCATTTAGTTGTTTTTCAATCATTTCTGGATTGTTCATTATTGTTATTTTAGTGATTAAATTATCATAATCTGCTTGCTGTTTCATTAATTCTTGCATCTTATTCTCTCGGTCTATTTTAATTTCTGCCAATTGTTTTTTTACATCTGGTTTATGGTCTGGTTTACCTGGATCATATTTATCTAATAAAGCATCTATATCTTCCATAAAAAATTTTAAAATATCTGGCTCTAAAACTAAATCCTTCGGAAATAATGATGTTTCATGAATATGTGGATTAGGAGTTTGTTTTAATAATTCTTTTTTATCAAACGAGTTATGATTATGAGAAAATACCAAGATAGATTTTATTGATTCTAATTGAATAAAAGGCACAGTATAATCTTTTAAAAATTTTCGCTCTTCAGCTACAGAAGATTCTTCATCAAATTTTGTTTCTTTTAGTAACTCTCTTTTAAAAGCAAATGTTGCTGCGGTTGCGTGATTTGGACCATACGGACCAAATTGTAATATTTTATTTATATGTTTAAAATAAATACACACAGCACTAGAACCTGCACACATAGCTTTGCTTCCACGTAATTTTTCTACAGCATGTTTTACTCTATCAGGAGGGTAATAATCATCATCATCCATATAAACAATAATATCACCTGTTGCATTTTCATTTGATAAATTTCTTTTTTTACCAAGTGTCATTTTTTCATCATACTTAAAATATTTAACATAAGGTAAATGAGCTACTAGATCTTCAATTTTATCTGTTCCATCATCTATAATAATCCATTCCATTTTATCTCTTGGATATGTTTGATTTTCAAAACATTTTATTATTATAGGAATAAATGGACGTCTATTAAATGTTGGAGTACATACGCTTACAAAAGGATGTTTTGACAATTTTTTATCTTTACCCATTTAAATTACTTAAATAATATTTATTTAAGTAAATATTATTTAATTGTATTAAATTTATTGTTTTCATAATTTATTATTTTTATATAATTTTCACTATACAAAATCGGTGTTCCAAAGGCACCTCATTTCGTGAAATGTTAAAAGGGGCATTTTCAATGTTTTCTGTTTTTTCTTGTTTTTTTTTTATTTCTCCTTGATTTTTTAGTTCTTGATTTAATTCTTGATTTACCCCCTATTTTTTTTATAGTTTCATATAAATTTGTTGGATTCCCTGGTTCTTCTAAACCGTATAACATTATTTTTTGTTTCATTTCAGTCGGCAATCTTGTATTTTGCGTGGCTAAACTAACATTTCTTGTAAATTTAATATTTTTTTCTTCATTTGCTAGCCTATTTTCATTTAATTCATTCATATAGTCTTGTGCTTCTCCTAAAATGTCATCATCAATCCAATCATCATGATGAACATCCTCTTCAACTAATTCTTGTTCTCTGTTTCTAATAACTATTTGTAACATATTTTTAAGTTGTCTTAATGTTGTTAGTTCATTTAGGTCATTAGGTTTAGGATATGTATTTTGTCTAATAAACTCTATTATTTCAGTTTTTGTAGAATACTTACTCATATAAAAACACAATATAAAATTTACAGATTTACATATATTTTCCTATTTTTTTTAATTGTTTTGTTATATTATCCCCACCTTTTTGACCACCAAACCAACCATGTTTTTGCCCATTTTTATCGCCAGGACATGTTTTAATTGCTTGGTCGTAACTTACCAATTTTGATAAATTAGTTTCTTCAATAGGAGTAAAAATATTCATTCGTATTATTCCAAAATATATTAATACTAGAGTTACACATAAAAATATTCCAGGAATAACTCCCAAATGTGAAAACGCTGATAATAATACAACTATACTAATAACACATATAATTGTTAATTTATAATGTTTTAATGTTTCTTTTATTATTGATAAACATGATATTTGTTTACCATTCATTATAGCTTTCATTAATAATGTTGAAATTATTGAATTATGAAAAAATAACATCGGTAACATAGAAACAATGGGAAACCAAAAAATAATTATAAAAACAAATAGCATTGATAATGCTGCACCATAAAACCAATTTACAGTGCTAAAAATTGTAACATCTTCCCATTGTGGTTTTCCATTATCTGTATCATTTTTATTTGTTTTAAAGAACCACGACATATTAGCAAACCATACATATATGAAATAAAGCATATTTATGAAAATTCCAAAAACATATAAAAATATAAAAATAATTGGTCCAATCCCTATAATAACGGGTTCAATAAATGTTTGGTTCATTAAATTCATAATGGTGTTAATTGCTGAATAATTAAATTGTAATATTGATTCACAAATTGAAATTAAATAATTTGCTAAAAAATAAGATGAAGGTTTTTCTTTATAATTTTTAAATATTTCGATAAGTTTATGTTTTGAATTTATATCGTAAGGTATTTCCATTTTCATAGACATTTCTGGTTCAGTAAATGTTGTAAAAATGTTTGTTTGTATTGGACTAGGATTAATTGTTGGTTGAGTATCAGTATAAGGAGAACAATTTGATTGAGACGGTAAAATATTAGATTGTGCTATTTTACACATAAATAATATTAAGGAACTACCCGAAAAATAAAGTAAAATTTTTACAATAGCAACAGCAACCGAAATAATAAATGCTACTACTTTAGAACCATTTATTTCTGTTGAATTGGAAGATGAATTGGAAGATGAATTGGAAGATGAATTTGTTTTTTTTTCATCTATAATACTAGTATCATTGGAATCAGACATTACTTATATTTAATTGATATAAAAAATTTAATATCAATTTATTATATGAAATTTAATATGTTTTTACCATTAATTGCGTTAATTTTATTATTTGTTATTTTAAATATGATTAATTATTTAGTTAAAAAAAACTACATTGTTGAATGTTTTACAGATGGGACTATTCAAGAAAGTTCCAAAACTAGTCATACAGTTAATTTGCCATTAAATACAACATATAGTTGTAAAAATTTTTGTGGTCCTAATTCTCGTTGTGCAATAACTGGTCAACAATGTTTTTATGATATTGATTGTCCTGGGTGTCAACCATATTCACCGCCACTTTCAAAGACAACAGGTTGTATCCCTGGTAATAATGATGCTGGAAAATTAACATCAGGAGTAACACCCACGTATTCTCCATTAACAAGTGGTTATGGAACTAAAGAGCGTGTAATTACAAAAGATTTATATGCTAAACCGTCACAAGCGAGTTTTGGTTCTGATACTTGGGGTCAATCATTTAATGAAGGACAAGAACTATATAATAAACGTTATAAGCCTAATCAACTACAATTTATGCCTAATTATCCTGCTATGTATAGTATAACTGGTGAATTTACAAATGATGGTCCTTTACCGTCTAATTATTAAGTCTTGTGAATTACAACTTCTTTTGCAATATTTCTTATTATCTTGTCTTGTTTCTCTATATCATTATTTCCTGAACCACCCATAGCTTCTATTACTAATTTACTATAATGGTCTGAATATTTTGAATCACTATAATTACAACCTGGATGAAGCTCTTTATATTTTGGCAAAAGTTTTTCATTTTTGTATGCTACATTCTTTATAGCTTTACGTAAACGTTGTTTTTCGTCATTATCCTTTTCCCATTTATCTTCATCCTTGATGTAAATAACTTCGCGTTTTTTGTCGGCGCAATGAACTGGGCGTTTATGAACATCTAATGCTTTTAAATTTTTCACAATAATATTAGATATACCTTCTACAAATCCAAGTTTACCTATATCTTCTAAATCTGATAATTGAAGCTGGAGAGAATCTACGAAATCTGTAATATTCATAGCATCTTTACATGTTTCATTTAAGAACATATTAAGGTTAAACGTATTATTATTATTATTAGAATGATTATTGATTAAGGTGTTATTATTCATATTTCCAGACATTTCTACAATTTTGTTGGTAAGTTCTTGGTTCTGTTTTACTACCTCCAAAACAAGATTGGTTAATGTCTTAATTTCGCCTCCATTATTGTAGGAATCATTTTTATCATTTGTCCAACTACATTTTTTCTTATGCTTTGATAGTCCTTGACTAAATTTATAAGTGTTACCACATACACATTTAAATTCTTTTTTGTTATGATTTTGCTCGTTTTGCTCGTTTTGCTCGAAAATCTCGACTCCACTCAATCCAAAATGTATCCTTTTATGTTTATGGGATGATATATGTCTTTCATAGTTGTATTTTGATGATGTTATATAGTCACATTTTTCGCAACAAAAATTATTGCTCGTTTTTTGCTCGTTGCTCGTATCCATTGTATCCTTAATGTATCCATAGAAAAAAAGTCTTTAAATTTTTATTTAAAAAAATATCGTAATAAAACGAAAATTATTTTTTTTGCGACCAGACGATAAATTTTCATTATGGTCACAATTCACGCATTTTCCATAAAATATTCGAGCTTTTGAAAATTGGACATTTTTTTTGTCCATTTTTCAAAAGTTAAAACACTTTTCATTTTTTGAAATCAATATTTTTCTCTACATGTGTAGGGAACTTTTTAAAGACATTTTTTCATAAATTTCAAAAATACCCTTCATTATGTAGTATTTCGTCTTTAAGTAATTAAAAATAATATATTTTGGAACTAATATAAAGAAATATATTATTAAGTAGCATATAATAAACCAGCATTTCCGCCAACAAATATGACCATATTTACTCTCTCTTCAATTATATACATATTAAAGTTATAATCATAAATTCTCCATGTTGGCTTGTTAATACCTACAATATCACCTGTATTTGGATCACAAATTGTTAACACTTGAGCATATGGATCTGCTGGAGGAGTTATTGTGTTAAACTCTAATTGAATATTTGTAAATTTACTCATATTCATTGCACCTGATGGTTGGACTTTTAATGGATCTGTATCTAAACAAAAATTATAACAATATAATCCTGGTGGAGCAAATCCATGCGTTCTTGTATATTTTTCTACAAAATTATATACACCGGCTGCTAAAATATTCTCTCTATATTGACCATCTAATAAAATACCCATTGCTATTAAAATTTCTTTTAAATTTTGTGGATTATAAACTCCGGTTGTGTATAAACCTGACAATGTTCCATCAGGATTTAAACCAGGACCTAAAAATGGTGGAATAGGCGGAGGACTAGGATTTGGGTTTTTATAATTCCCCGCTGTCGAAGCAAATGTTACATCTTGTGGCATATAATCATATGGCCAATTTGTGTAATTCGACCATTGATTTCTTAAATTAATATCACTACGTTGGAAATAAAACATCCAACTTATAACCATACCTAATGAATCCAAATCAATTTTATTTGCACCAGTAACATTATAGTAAGGTTTTTCATAAATTTGTCTAATCAAGTATTTTTGTTCATTTTTCGCAAAAATTGTAGATTCATCATCAGAGAGAAAAGCATATGTACAATTTAAATGTATATCGGCAAACCAATTAGTTCTCATATCTACATATGATGTAGGTCCTAACTCTACATCTGGCGGTGTTTGTAAAAATCTGTAGAATTGCATATAAAATTGATTGAAATTTGGAGCAACAACCGGATAATTATTTACATAATCCTTTACATCTCGAATTGTAAACCACTCATTTATTGGTCTAAATGAAACATTTATCCATAATTCATTATATTGAAGAGCAACCAATGGAAATGCTTGAGTAGAGAGAAGACTAAACCATGAACCTAGTGGAATATATAAAGTTCGACCCATAATTGAGGGCTGTGCTCCAGCAGGACTATTTGTATAAAACGCATTTGGATAAGCATTTACACGAGCTCCAGAATTTGCTGGATCATTTAATTCAGAAACATTACCAATCATATCATTAAATAAATTTATTTTTCGTTCACTAAAATCCCTCCTAGCCGAATTAAGAATATATTGTCCTGAATATTGCTGTAATTGTTGATTACCACAATTAATTGTAATTTTACTTATTATTTGAGCACCTAAATTTTGTATCCAAGCAAAATTATATGGTGCCCAATCTGTGTATATAGTCGTGCCATCTGGTTGAGTAACTGCTTGTGGCGGCATAATTGGAGACCAAATATTTGGTAATGTTATACATATATAGCAATCCATAAGTAAATCTGCGTACCTTTTCACTTTGAACGTGAATGTAGATTCACCAGTTAAATTTAGCTGTTGGTTTCCTTCAAAATCTAGTCTAAATTTTTGAAGTCCATAATTTGTTATTTTTTTATAAGTACATTTAAAAAATGATTTTTCTGGATTGGAAAAAAGTATTATATTTTGTTGCCCTTGTGAGACGAGATTCATTAATCCACCTGGCATATTAAGTATAATATATATATAGTTTTTAATTCTTAATTTCATCATAATATAATTTAATTATTTCTAATAATTCCTTATTTTCTTCATTTTCTATTCTTTTTATTTGTTTTTCAATTTCTTCTTTTAAAACTGGTAAACGAGTATAAAGCATTGGATTAAGTGATTTGCCATTTTTATCCTTAAATTTGTCTGGATTAAAACGTATAAAAATAAATTTTCCTCCATGAAGCATGTATAAATCATCATAACGTATTTCTTCATCATCTTTATCATATCCTTTATGTTGATTTTCATCTGTTTCAATGCATAATAAAGTATTACCAAATAATTTTCTGTGATCTATTCTTCTTCTGTGGCTACAATCGCAATTTCCTGTCCACAAAGGCATATCATGTTGAAAACCTTCAAAAATTAAATTAATATAATCACGAACAGCTATTTCTTTTGTTTTGCTTTGAACTTGTAATGTTAAAGGATCATTAGGGAACAAGTGTTGATAACACGAAGAACAATATCCTTTATATTTTGGGTTTCCTCTTGTACCTAAACAAAACCCACCTTTACATATTTTATTTTTATTTAATATATCACTCATATTTTCTTTTTTATGTGTGAAACAATAATTAGCTTTTTCTTCATTTTTAAAATTATAACAAGGCATTATTTTACAACCTTCATGAAGACATTTTTGTTTATTTACAATATCAATCATTCCTTCTAATTTATGTTCAAAACAATATAAAGGTTTTTTTTCATTTTCAAAGTTATAACTTGGTCTAACTTTACAATTTTTATATAGACATTTATTATTTACTAAATCTATCATTCCTTCTAATTTATGTGTAAAGCAAAATAAAGGTTTTTTTTCATTTTCAAAGTTATAACCTGGTCTAATTTTACAATCTTTATATAGACATTTTTTATGTTTTAAATCTATCATTCCATCTAATTTATGTGTAAAACAATATAATGTGTTTTTTTCATTTTCAAAGTTATAATTAGGTATTTTTTTACAACCTTCGTGTAAACATTTTTTATCTTTAACATTTATCATTCCTTCTAATTTATGAGTAAAGCAATACAAAGGTTTTTCTTCATTTTTAAAATTAAATGTAGGATATACGTTACACTCTTTGTGTACACATTTTTTATATTTTACATCAATCATTCCTTCTAATTTATGTGCAAAGCAATACAAAGGTTTTTTTTCATTTTTTAAATTAAAATAAGAGTTCATTTTACAATTATTATTTTGACATAATTGACTAACTAATTTATAATCTTCTTTATGTTCTTTACATCTTATAGGCTTACCATAATATTCACCATAGCTGGCTTGTTTACGACAAGTTTCAAAATCACAAAGTTTTGGCATTTTATTATATACAAAGAAAAACTTTATATTATTTATCCCCACTTTTATTTTTAGAGATAAATTCTCCTAAATATTATTCTCTCAAAAACTTTATTTCTAAAAATTAAAAATAATATAATATATTAGTAATGTCTTCAAACACAGGTGATTATTTAACAGCTATTAAAAATATGAATCAAGATTTTCAATCATATATGATTATGGCATTTATTTTTATTATTCTAATAATTTTTATAGGTTATATGATTTATTTAAGTAGACTACAAAATTCAGAATGTAATTATATGAATAATTTATACTCAAGTGTAGATGGTAATATTAGACCCATTACAAATTCAGACCCTGATTGTTCAGGTAATTTATGCGATTATTATATTAAAACAGCTTATAATGCTTGTAGCGGCGGTTCATATAAAAATGACTTTGTTAATATATGTAACCTTAAAGCAGTTATTAAACAAGGTGTTAGATGTTTAGATTTTGAAGTTTATTCGGTTAATGACCAACCTGTTGTTGCTACAAGCACTTCAGATAGTTATTATGTTAAGGAAACATTTAATTCAGTAAATTTTGGTTCTGTTATGGATACAATTAGAAATTATGCGTTTTCTGGTTCAACTTGTCCTAATCCAACAGACCCAATTTTAATAAATTTAAGATGTAAAAGTAATAATCAAAATATGTATTCTAATTTAGCAAATATATTCAGTTCAAATACAGATATTATGTTGGGACCAAATTATAGTTATGAAGCTTCTGGCACTAATTTGGGAAATACTCCTTTATTGTCACTCCAAAATAAAGTAATTTTAATAATGGATAGAAGCAATCCTGCATTTATAGAAAATGCTGATTTATTAGAATATGTTAATATTGCAAGTAATTCTGTATTTATGAGGGGATACGATTATTATAATATTCAAAATAATCCTGACATAAATGAATTAATAGAATTTAATCGACAAGGAATGACTATAGTTTATCCTAATAACGGCGGAAATCCTTCTAATCCAAGTGGTATGGTTTGTAGAGCTAGCGGTTGTCAAATGGTTGCAATGAGGTATCAATTTGTTGATAATAATCTTATGGAAAATGCTTTATTTTTTGATAGGGAAGGATATGCCTTTGCGCTTAAGCCTGCTGATTTAAGAAATCAGCCTGTTACAGTTCCAGCTCCAACACCACAAAATCCTGACTATTCTTATGCTACTAGAAATTCATCAACCGATTACTATAGTTTTAATTTTTAGTATAAACATTCAATAATATTATTATCATATATCAAATATTTCTTTTACGTTATTTCAAATAAAAGAAGAAATTGAAAAGTAAAACAATCTGTTTATCTTATAGAATGTAATTTTTTCAGTTACATAAATTTAGGATATGTTTGTCTCATTTTTCAATCTGTGTAATTTATTATATTATTCAATTTTATTTTGATTGAATAATATAGGAATGTCTAAAAATAAAAATGTATGTAAAAATTTATCATTTTCTGATTGTGAATTAGCAATATTACGTATGGCAGTAGATGAAGCTGAAGATAAAATGGGTAGGCGTGTAGTTAATTCAGATGATGTTCAACAAATTATAGATATAGTTGAAGAATTTATCAGACATAAGAAATTGATTTGTTATGGTGGAACTGCTATTAATAATATATTACCTGAAGAAGATAGATTTTATAACAAAGAAGTTGAAGTTCCTGATTATGATTTCTTCTCTCAAAATGCTTTAAGTGATGCAAAAGAACTAGCAGACATTTATTATAAAAAGGGGTTTTTAGATGTAGAAGCAAAATCTGGACAACATCATGGAACATATAAAGTTTTTGTAAATTATATGGCTGTCGCGGATATTACTCATATGCCAAAAGAAATATATAATATTCTTAAAAGAGATGCTATAAGTGTTGATGGATTATTATATGCTCCTCCTAATTTTTTAAGAATGTCTATGTATCTTGAATTATCTAGACCAGCAGGCGATATTAGCAGATGGGAAAAAGTATTGAAAAGATTAACACTTTTAAATAAGAATTATCCAATAACAGATATTAATTGTAACGATGTTAACTTTCAACGTGAAATGGAAAATAGAGAGAACGAAGAGAAAATTTATGACACTACTAAAAACGCCTTAATAAATCAAGGTGTAGTATTTTTTGGTGGTTTTGCTAACACTCTTTATTCTCAATATATGCCAAAAAAATTAAAAAAAAAACTAGAAAATATAGCTGATTTTGATGTTTTATCTAACAATCCTGAAAAAACTGCTGATATTATCAAAGAACGATTACATGATAATGGTGTTAAAAATGTAAAAATAATAAAACAAGATCCAATTGGAGAGATTGTTCCTGAACATTATGAAGTTAAAATAGGCAAAGATAGCATTCTTTTTATTTATAAACCCATTGGATGTCATAGTTATAATATTTTAATGATGAATGGTAAAAAAGTTAAAGTAGCAACGATAGATACTATGTTAAGTTTTTATTTAGCATTTTTATATGCTAATAAAGATTATTACAAACAATTTATTGATAGAATACTTTGTATGTCAAAATTTCTTTTTGATGTTCAACAAAAAAATAGATTATCACAAAAAGGTTTACTAAAACGTTTTAGTATCACATGTTATGGACATCAAGAAACAGTAGAAGAAATCAAAGCAGAAAAAGCAAAAAAATATAAAGAATTCAAACAATCTAATAATAAAAAAATGTTTGAAGAATGGTTTTTAAATTATAAACCGGATGATATAAAAATACATAAACAAAAAAACAAGCCTACCAATAAAAAGAAAAAAAATAAAAGTAATAAAATAGGGTTTTTAAATCTATATAACAATAATTCAAAAACTCGAAAAAATAAAAAAGATATTTATTAAATATCATGTGGTTTTTGATTCATTGTACAGAATCCACCTTCGCAATCATAATCTCTTTGTTGATTTTTTTTATTTTGATAAAATTTAAAAATAAATATACCAATAATAATAATTAATATTACAGCTCCAATGTAAATATACATTGTGTAATCATTACTTACTATGTCATTAACATTGTCAATAACTTGGTTTAAATTAGGTACATCTAAAGAAAACCCCGAATCTGTTATGTCAATAGAATCCATTTATTAAATTATTATTTTACAAATAAATAATAATTTAAACTTATAAACAATAAGTTTCTAAAATTATACTAAATGTTTCAAAAATAATTTTTGTAATTATTTTAAAAATTAAAGTATTCTTAAATTCTTTTAGAACATATTTTTTTAAATAAATAAATAGATAAAATGTATTTACTAATATATATTCTAATAAAATTTTTATATTATAAGTAAATTTATTTAAAACACTCCAGTCATTTACAAAACTACACATAGAAGTATTGCTTTTTTTTATAAAAAAACTATGAATATCTAGTAGTCCAGTTAATATTCTATGAAAATTTGTTTTTTCATTTTTAATGTTAAAAGCATAAATAATTTTATCATAACCAAACAACTCCATATGTAAAATTTTTCTATCATGTTGTTTATTAAAAATATAAGCATTTATTCCATCAAAATATTTTTTTTTATAAAGCATATTATTATCAATTAAAAATGGAATATAACATGATTTAATTATTGTATTTATTATGTCATCTATATTTTTATAATTACATTTTACAATTTTTTTCCGTTTTTTAATATCATAATAACAAATAAATAATTTATTTTTCAGTTTTGAACATATATCATCTGGAATCCTTTCTTGTAAAAGTATTTTAAGTGATTTTATGGTGCTTAATGTATGTTTTGTCTTAAATTCGTGATTTGCTATTTCATATAATTTAGGCATTAAATCGAGTGAGTCAATATAATATAATAATGCAACTACAGACCCTATACTACATCCTGAAATTCTTTCTATTTTAATATAATTTCTTCTCTCCATTTCTTTTAAAAAATAGATGGCGCCAACAAGATAACTTCCATTAAATGCTCCTCCATCTAAAACTAAATCCAAATGTTGTAACTTCTTTTCTTCTTCTGGTAAATTTTGTATTAATCTATTTACATATTCATCAATCATCATATAATAACTTATAAAATCAAATTGATTAATATAACGAAAAATTATAGCTTCTTATTTTTCAAGGGCCTAAAAAGTTCCGAAATAAGATGTAGTTTTTGTCAGTAAATGGAATAATAATCCAAATAAAATACTAATCAAGATATATCCATTTATATTATAATTTCCATCATTCGAAAATAAAAAGGGAACGTATGTATAAAAAAAACGTTTAAAAAATGGCAATTGAAATAAAAAATATAAAACAGCTAATAATATAGGTGTTTGAATTTCATTATACATATCATCTAGCGAATCATTCGTCTGTTTTCCTTTATAATAATTGTTTACCATATCAGATGTTTGTTCATAATTTTTAATATAATCTTCATGTTGAGCTGGTGGTGGTGGAACATAATTTGGCATTACTTGTGGATCAGCACTTATTCCATTTGTTGTCATAGGTATATCTCTTGATGGAAGCTGTGTTGCCCCTGCCAATGTAGCCTGTTGTAAACCACTAACAATTTGATTAATTGTACTTTGATCTAAAGACATACCTGGTGCTCCAGGTTGTTGTGATGTAATCTGTTGTTTTTCTTGTGCTGTTATAGTAAGATTATTAGTAACATTTCCTCCGCCAAGAGGATCAGTTGGTAAATCTAAAATACTAGTTGCATCGCTCATAATTATTGTAAAGAATGATTGATTATAATAATTACGCAAAATTTTATTCAAATGTAATTGTTTTAACATTTAATGAGCATTTTGTAGCAACTGGCACAAATTTAACACAATTACCTTTATTTTCGTAAATTTTTTCCTTAAATTCATCTAAAGGTGGAGCATGAAAAGATAGACAATTATTACCTTTACATACTTTTCTAAATAGAGATGCTAAACCAAAACCTAGTAATATAGACATTATTATTTTACCTCTTTCACTATGAACAAATTTGCCAAGGTGTAATGACATTTATATTATTATAATATAAATATTATATCATAATAAATATTTCTAAGCTTGTATTGGAATTGTTGAAATCATATTTTTATCCTTGGGACATTCTATATTTTCTTCTTCAAAATAGAAACAATTGTTTGCTTTATCTTTAAATAAAATCTTATTTACATTTTCAGGACTAGGATAAATGTATATATTTTTCATTTCTGGTCCCATTAAATAGACAAATAAAAGACCAATTGTAAAACTTATTAAAAATATTGGTAACGAAATATAATTTAATAACATATATATAATTACTTTAGAAAAAACCCCTGCCAAAATTTACTTCTTTTTCAACTAAATTATTCATAGCATCTATTAACATATCATATTTTTTGACTTTTGTTTGTGGGTCTTCTTTATAAAATGTTAGATATGTATTTTGTAACGTTTTAGGTTGTTTATTAAATGATTTATTATAAATTGAAACGCCAAAATCATATTGTCCATTTTCCATTTTTCTTGGTGGAATAACAAGATTAGGTGGGGTTGTTAATTTACAACCATTCCATTGGGGACCATGACTTATTCTCTCATTTACACACTTATACATAAATTCTTTCATCCAATCAATATTTGTTTTAAATTCAATTTTTAATGCTGTAGGTAAATGACTCCATAAATTTTTATATTCATCTGTATGCCATTCTATTCCATCAACACCTTGACCAATAATTGGTTCATCATTAAGTTCACCAGTTGGGGGAGGTATTTCAATTGTGAATTCTTTTTGATTTTCAAATAAATCCATTTGTTTTTTTCTTGGTTTTATAGCTTTCAACCCAACATCATAAGCAACAACTTTACTACTATATGCACTAACTAATATATCATCTGTTTTATATTTTTTTTGAATTAACCTACAATAATTATTATCATCATTAAAAACATCATTAACTTTATATTTCAACTGTCTAATTTTATTTAATAATGGTTCTAAAGTTGTATGATAAATATTAGCAGCATCTACAGCAAATTGTGTGTCATTCATACTATTCATTTTTTTTATACAATCCTTTATATCATTAATACTTTTATATGATTGTACTAATGCTTCATCTAATTCTACTTTTTTTGTAGGATTATTCACTTCTTTATTCCACATATCTAAGTAATTTTCGTAAATACTAGTCAAACTAGTAATATATTCTTTGTTTGAATCAAAATCTTCAATTGCTGTTTCAGTTGTGATCAAACCAAATAACAATTTATTTTTGTCATTAATAATAGTATTTTTTGCTTCTTTTATTTCATTTAATACAGCATTTAATTCTTCATCAAGCGATTGATGTATTCCTTTATTTAATTCAATATGTAAATTACATGGATCAACTAAATTACCACAAATTGCTTTAAATACTCTATGTTCTGGAATCTTATCGTCAGCCGGATAATATGTCATTGAAAAAATCGTACCTTTTTTAGATGGACGTTTACAATTAACACATTTTGGCATTAGTTTAAGATATTCTGAACGTTTCTCTCTATTACTAAGAGCAGGATTGTTTATGATTTTTTTTTTATTTATATTTATTTGACTTTCAAATTTATCTTTTAATTTATAATATTCATTTATAACATCATGTGGACTAAGTATTTCTTTATTTGTATCACTAGATTTTGAATTAATCTGTTTTGAATCATTTGATATAGATATTCTTAATGGTTTTTTTGGTTTTAATATATATTCTTCGCTTTCTGACTCTGATTCATTAGCTTCTAAACCAGGTATTTTATCTTTAATATTAATATTAATTTTAACTGGGCTATCTTTTTCTGTATCACTTCCTGTATCTTGAAAAATTGCTTCAGTTAATTTTATTGTATTATCTCTTTCTGACATTATATATTATAGTTAATAAATTAATTTTTAAGCTAATACATGATAAATCTAAATACCTGGTCTTGAATGAATAATATCATATTCGTTTTCCCAACGTGGTAATCCAGTAATTAATTCTTGATGTGCTCTTTGTTTAGATATTTGAAAATTTTTTATTTTTTCCAGAACATATTGCTGTTTTTCTTTATTTTTCTTCGCAATTTCAACAGGCGTTAATTTACCTTTATATTTATAAATTAGAATACCTCCTAAAATAAGTACGAAAAAAATTAACATACCAATATTAAAAATCGTATTATGAAATTCCTCTCTAATTATATGCGACTGCTTTAAAGCGTTACTTAAAAAAGATTTTACTCCTGGTTCAGTTAATGTTGGTTTAGGCGAAGCAAATTTGTTATTAGTAATTTCTTGGAAATTCATATTTAATATAGTTAATTTTTTAAATTAAATTATACACATTATCTATATGACAAATTCATACTTAAATATTGTAACTTTTTTATTAACAACTATATTTTATTATTTGGCTCTAAAACCAGCCTTACCTTATACGATGTATAAAGATAAACAAAAATATCAAGAATACATTGGTAATAATTATATGTATTTAGCTGTATATGTATTACTTGTTATAGTGATACAATTTATAGTTAATTCATCAATTATTGCTAATTCATGTGGAGGAAATATTACAGAAAATATGGGTGCTGCCGGTGTCCTAACGTTTTTACCATGGATATTAATATTTGGGGTTTTAGTTTTAGTTTTAACTATTTTTCCTGGGTTTAAAAGTGCTTTTTCTGATGTTATTGGTTACTATTATGTTTCTAGTCAAGCTACTAAAGTATTGACTGAATTATTAGTAAATCAAGAAATTCAAAAGAAAATGACTGAAGAAACCGATATGACGCCTGAAAAGAAAGAAGCACTTGAATCTGCCGCTGATGCTATAATTAAAATATGTGGAAATACTTCCATATTAATTAATCAAATAGTTCCAAGTAATTTTGAACAATATTGGACAATACTTACTCCATTGATGAAAGATAAGTATAAAGCAGGTGGTCCAGAAGCTGATACTATTCAGAATGATTTATTTGAATTAGTTGTTACAAGAGATAATATTGGTGAAGCTATGTGGTATATATATACTGGTTTATTGCTTACATCAATTGTTCAATTTAAAATAACTAGTCGTGGGTGTAATACGAATCCAAAAACTATGGAGGCAAATTACCAAAAATTTTTAGAACAGGAACAAAAAGCCAAGGAACAAAAGGAAAATACATCAGCTACATATACAATTACTAGTTAACCATATTATATTGTAAAATAATTTGCACTTTTTTACATTTCCTAATGTTCTGTGTTTCTCAAACGCAGAATTTTATGTTAAGATTAAAAAATTTTGTGAGCATTTACATAATATAAAACGCTTAAATAACATAATACCCCTAAAACTAATGATAATAACCAAATCGGTAGAATAGTTTTATTTCTATATCCAATCCCAAATTCTCGAATACTTCCATCTTTATTATAAAAACAAGCTGGCTTCATCATTTGAATTGTTCCAAAAATTACAACAAATAATATTATTGATATTAATGTTATATTTTCTCTAATATATGTTTTATACATCTAATATATAATTATAAACTATTTTTTATAATTATATTTGTCTAAATACTTAATCTTCGTCTCCATATGTTTCATATTCTGGTGCATCTATACCAGTATAATTACCATCATAATAATCTTCACCTAAATAACCCATATCAAATGCATCATTTTCTATATCATCATCTACCTGTCTTTGTTCTAAATATTCATCAACTAGAATATCAATATTTTCATCAGTAGCATCTTTGTTTTTTCTTCTAATTTTTCTTTCTGCTTTTTCCATTTCATCCCTCAACTCTTGTTCCTCTTCTCTTTCATAAAATTCTTTTTCATATATTGTTAAACCTTTCTGTAAACCTTTGTTATATAAACCTTGTTTGGTAATTTTTAAAATATTATCTATATCTCTTCCTTCATCAGTCATTGCTTTTAATTTATCTGTTACCATATCCTTTTCTCTTTCTTTTAATTTAAAAACCCTATCTTGTATTTCTTCATATGATATATCAATTAAATCTTTTTCAGTGGTGAATATATCAATAAATGATATAAGTAGACTAGCTATTGCTTCTCTTAATTGTCTTAAATTTCCAGTTTTAATTCTAGTATCAGTTTTATCTGTGTATGACATTTCAACATCTATTTTTCTCTCAATATCATCAATATAATCAACAGAAAAAAGGTCTACGACATTTGTTGAGGATTTTACTTCAGTTACAATCATATCATTATTATCTGCCAATTCAATATATGTAAATAAAATTTTAAGTAAATAATGTTCAAATAAATATCTACTAGTTTTTTCATCTATTATTCCTCTAAGTATTTTATCATTATTTTTAATACTAGAATAACATGGTGTTGATTCTGCTAATTTAATTATATTTTTACATATATTTTGAATTGTAATTAAAATTTTTGATATTGTATTAAAACCATAAAATGGTTTAAGCTTATCAAAATAGTTAGCTATATTTCTTGTCAATTTATTAGAATGTATTTTAGAAAATCCACAATAACTTGGAATATGTGTATTATCATAATTTACTTTATTTATTATAATATTTGGAAATATGTTTATAAAGTTGTTAATAAATGTTTTATAAAAATTAGTTACATTATACATATTATCATTTGAAATTTTTATATTTTCATTTCTAGTTGAATTATCACATATCCAATTTGACAAATTTTGTATTGTATCTATAAAATTTTTAATTGATTTACGTGTAACTTTTGAACCACTATTTTTTTGAACAAAATCTATTAATTCTTTTGACATTTCTTCATTTGATTCAAACAAATAATTATTAAGGTCTTTAACTTGAGGCGTTGTAGTCTCTGAAGCGATATCAAATGTATCAATAGCATTTTTAATTAATTTTCTTAATTCAACTTCAATTATTTCATGTTCATTATATTCATCATTTATAGCTTCTAATAATATTGATAATTTAGCTATACAAGAAATAACTGGATTTGATATATCAATTTTTATAATATTCTCTCTACTTACTAATTCAATTAGTCTTAAAAATTGTTGACTTGTATAATTTTTACCGTCTTCTTTGAGTTTCTGAATAATTCTTTCAATTGTATCTGACGGATCAATTAATTCTGAATCTGGTTTGCTTGTGCAAATGGGTAATAAATCTTCAGGAATTGGAAGTAATGATTTGAATTTACAATAAAATATAAAGGCTAAATAAATTGTTTTTTCATTAAATGTATTTGGAATTGGGGGATATACGTTTTTGGTGTTAATATTACTATAAAATATTAATGACTCTGTATTGCTTCTTATATCATCTAATATATTTGAGAGTCCATCTACTATGTTATTAAATTCCGATATCTCACCATTACGTGTATTAAAATAATTAAAAGTGCTTTCATTTTCTTTGCTATCGCAACAAGCATTTTCTAAATATGGTTCATTATTTGCTGTATGTAGAAGAAGTTTATGTTTTTTAACAATATCTTGAATTATTTCCTGAATAGCTAGAGAGAATTGTATAATTTTTGACTCTATGACTAGTATTTTTTCTCTCTGATTTTCAGAACCACTTCTTAAATCATTTAAAAGACTCGTTTTAAATTCTTTAGAAATGTTTGTTAAATGTCTAATTTTAAATGGAACAAGAGGAGGAAGAAAATCTGACCATTTTGAAATATCATGTTCTGCCGGAATATCAGATGCTGGGGTTGTCAATAAATATTCTGTTTTTTCTACAAATTTTCTTTGTACTTCTGGTAATTGAAGAAGTATAGTATCTATAAATGATTGAATTTTTGTCTGAATTTTTTGAGAATTTGTTTTTTTTAATACATTCCATGGCTCTCCAGATTCTCTTATATCATACGTTATACAAGCTAAATAAGAAACACTACTATAATCTCCTTGTCCATCGAATGGATATCCCGTAAAAGAACGCACACAGCCTGGATGTGTTTTTCTTGTTTTTACTGATGGTATTGATGTTTGCACAGCAATTAAATACATACCTAGTGTGCTATAAAGAAGGAAAGTGTTAAAAAAATCCTTATAAGATGGTATAGCTTTCTTTGCAGTTTTTATTTTTTCTTTGTAATCGCTTTCACTTTCTACATTTATTTTAATTGTTTCAATAACAGAATTAATTATAAATTCTTTTTGAGATTCTATATTAATACCCATTGCAACTGATAAAGCGTTTATAATATTATTAATCATAATAGTTTCTGGTGTTATGTATTTTATAGTTTTTTCTGTAGTTGTAGATATTATTTTATTTCCTGCTTCTTCTTCCATAATAGATCTAGATATAACTCGAAATCCTTCATCATATCCTTCATCAACATCAAAATCACCAGGACAAATCGGCCAACCTGTATATTTATCTGTCCACCAATCACCGTCATCACTTAGTTGACCATTTGTCGATTTAATATTCTCTAAAGCTGACATATACATATAATTTGAATCATGTGACTCAACAAAAGCAACAGCTAATGTTTTTTTAAATGTTGGTAATAAAGGAGCATTACTCTTTATACAATATAACCAGTGTTCGGTTTCTTGCTTACCAATTGGAGAAATCCCTGGCATAAATGGTCGCGTAAATTTATTTGTAAATTTAATTATATCATTTTGTTTTTTAACAAAATCGCTTTGACGTAAAATTATATTAAGAAGTTCAGAAAAAGGCGATACTATATGTTCTTTAAAATCATCTTCTATATTAATTCCTAACTTATACTTTTGATTATTATACTTTAACAAAAAGTTTGTTTCTATTTTTGATACAATAGGCATGATTGACAAAAAATAATTAAATTTATCCGAAATTTCTTTTTCAAAATTGTCTTTTGAAAATTTATATTTTGTATCAAATTCGCTTATTATACTTTTAAGTAATGAATTTTGTAAATTTAACTCAGTTGTCTTCATACTTTCACAATTGTCGCCAGTCTTTGTAGGCACACTTATGCATTTTTCTTGTAAATCACAAATAATAGATGAATCGTCTGAAATTTTTTGTTCAGCTGATAGTTTTTCATCAATGACCCATTTATTATCTTTTCTAACATAATAATCAGATTCATCTGCGATGTTTTCAGCATAACCCTTATATAATATAGCATATTGTCCATTAATTACTTTTTTTGCACCATCAATCAATGTATCAGCTATATATGTTGCATCTGATTCAGTCAGGTTATTTTTTTTCATTTGGTCACGAATTATATGTTCTTTTAAGCTGTCCGGTGTTAAACTTATTAATTGTTCAGCATATCCCCCTTTTTTATTTTCCTCTTCCATTAGTCCATAATTTGTTTTATCATATTTTTTATCAAAATAAATTAATATATTATTATCATTTTCTAATTGCTCTAATGATGTATATAATTTTGCGATTGTAATATTTTCACATTTATCAGTGTTTTCTTTTAATTTATTATCATTTTTGTTCTTTTCAGCATCAAAAATATCACTGACGTCCGCTGGATACATTAATTTCAAGTTTTGTTCTGATAATGCTGATGTATATAATCTAGAATAATCTTTTAATATTAATTTACGTAATATCTCTGAATTACTCATATTTTCAGTTGGAACTGTTAATTGATATCCGGTCTCTAAAACTTCATCGTGATAATTTCTAGATAAAATTATTAATAAGCTAAATGCTTTAAATTGACTTATCGATTGCTGTTTTATGGTTGACACAAGTTTAAAAATTTTAGAAAATTCTATGATTTCTTTATTATATTCTGAAATTTTTGAATCAATAAACTCTATTATTTCATTATATTGATTAAATGTCAAATCATCTGTATAAATCAAAAATGGCTCTAAATAACCAACTACATCAACAATAGATAATTTTCCTTTTATATATTTTTTCATTAAATTAAATAAAATACGAGTTTTTGGAACAATTGTTTCAACGTATTTTTTATAAAAATCATTCTTATTCAATCCATGTAATTCTTCAGAAGGTATATTTATAACATAATTTCTTATACCACTTACAAATTCATTCTCATCTAATTCTAATTTATTTTCAAATGATTCAATAAAAACATTTGATACGCTTGTTTTTTTCTTTAATAATTCCCAATAATTTAAAAATATTTGACTCAAATTTGCTTTAGTTAATATGTCTGTTCCTGGTAAATTAATTCTTGAAAAACGAATAGTCGGTTCAGGAAGTGTCATTATTGATCTAATAGACATTAAATCATCATCTGAAATTTTTACTCTTATTGTTGTCATTTTTGAAGATGTTATATCAGTTGCTTCTAATTTTGTGCTTGCTAGCGAATACTTTGATATCACAAAACGTCTATTTCTTATCATATTATTACTAAATACTGATGAATATAAATCTTCTAAATTTTCTATAGCTACATTAATGTCTGATTTTACATATTTTTCACCAATAATATCATTTATTCTATCTTCTTCTGGATATTCAAAAGGTCTAAAATATTGTGATAAATCTGAATAAAGAGCAGTATATTTATTACTTTCTGCTGGCAAATCGCTTGATTTATAAGTTTTAATCAAACTAACCATGTTATGTATATCTTTATTAATATCTAAACTAATAATGTCATTATTTTCTTCATCAATATTCAAGACATTATAAACTTTTTTAATATTTCTTACAACAGGTAATATCCAATACAAATTTTTGTTAAAATTTTGTAACCAAATAGAGAGTGGTTTCCAATTTGCTTCTTTAACTAATACACCATCAACATTACCATACTGGTCAAAATCAGAAAATTCTTGTCTTAATTGTTTAAATCTCTCTATCATTATGTGAATATTATTAAGAACTCTTGGCGTTCTTTCTGCGTTAGGAATTGTTGAGAGAAGATCATCTAACAAGTCGCTTACTTGTTCTTCAATACTATATTTTTTTCTTTTTGTTGAAACATCTTTAAATTCAACAATTGGTCCTAATTCTTCATCGCCAAAAACTACTTGGTCTGCTTTAAGTATAAATTCTCTTAACTGGTCCTTTACATCTTTAACAGGAACTACTAATTCAATTTCTTGAGCATCTACAACTTTTTTTTCTTCTTGAAGTTCAGGAATATCTAATTCACCTTCTTCTAATTCTTCGTCTATTACAGTTTTTTTTTCTATTGGTTTTTGTATTATTTCAATGTTATCAATTGGTAAATTTTCAGGAATTCCTTTATAATCAAAATTTATATATATAATATCTTTATCAGTAGTTCTTAATTCAATCATATCTTGTTCTAGATTTGTAATCTCTCCAACAATAATAGCAGGGTTTGGGTCAGAAAAATATATTTTAATCCATTTACCTGGAAGCAGACTATTTTGTCTAGCGTAACTTGGAGTATCTACTCTATGAAGTATTTCAATTCTTGTAATATTACCATCACCTAAAATTCCGTCTTCGGATATTTTTAATTTTATCATGTTTAATGTATCAGTATTAATTAAATAAGTTTTTGAACTATCAATATAATCAATAATAAAGGTTTGACCGTTTAGAATATCATTTACTGGATTACTAATACGAATTACATCACCTAATTGAAGATCCAGTTGTATATCTTCTTTTTGAGATTCTGTTTCTTTTTTTTCAGACATTTGTTCTATAATTATATTAGATATTTTTATATACTTAAGTAATAATCAATATAAAATATAGTTTAAAGACAAATTAATAATTATAAATAACAAAATATGAGCAAACATACTTACAATTTGTCTGAAATCAATGGTTTTAACGAATTACTTAACCCAGATTATGTTTATAGCCCAAATACACTAAATCCGCTTATACTAAAAATAAATAAAACTCAATGTAAAACTAATAATTCATTATATAGTGTTATTAGATATGATAAAAATTTTTTATGTGTTGACCTTATACCATCATTTGGAATTTGTAGGTCAATTGTATTAAATTCGGCTAATCAAATTGTTAGTTTTGCACCACCAAAATCTCATCCTTCTAATTATTTTATTAATAAATATAATGAAAATATAGACGGTATCCAAGCTCAAGAATTCGTAGATGGAACTATGGTAAATGTTTTTTTTGACCCAGCTATTGGAGTTACTGGTAGTTGGGAAATTTCAACACGCAATACAGTTGGCGCTACATGTTCCTTCTTTAAATCCCCTAATTCAAAGACATTTAGAGATATGTTTATGGAAGCAGCAGTTGAATGTAAATTAGATATTAATCAATTAGAAACTGAATTATGCTATAGTTTTGTGCTTCAACATCCTGAAAATAGAATAGTCGTTCCATTTAAAAAACCACAATTGTATTTAGTCGGTGTATACAAAATAAATAACATTCCTAATAATATTACGATTGATTCATTTGATGTATATGAATATCAACATTTTTTTAGTGAATTAGGCACATCTGTTAAGTTTCCACAAATTTATTATTTCAATAATTATTCTGAATTGATTGAAAAGTATGGGTCAATGAATACATCATATGATGTAGTTGGTGTAGTCATTTATAATAAGAATACTGGTGAAAGAACTAAAATCAGAAATCCTGTATATGAACAGGTTAAAAATTTAAGAGGTAATCAACCCAAGTTACAATATCAATATCTTTCTCTAAGAAAGGAAGGTAAAGTTGGGGACTTCTTGCAGTTTTATCCTGAAAATAAAAAGGAATTTTCTGTATTCAGAGATCAGGTTCATCTTTTTACAAATACATTATATAATAATTATGTTTCTTGTTATATCAAAAAAGAAAAACCTTTAATTGAATTTTCAGAACAATATAGAACTCATATGTTTAATATTCACCAATACTATATGAATGAACTAAGAGAGAACAAACAATTCGTAACTAATACGTTTATACAAAAATATGTAAATAACCTTCACCCTTCTTTGTTAATGTATTGTTTGAATTTTCAGATGAGAAAGCGTAATATTGATACTGTTATTTCTGATAAAAATTAAAATAAAATAATGTAATATAAATGGGAGGAAAAACTAAAAAACAATCAGTTTCATTATTTGGTATAAATGATTGTTATAAACCAAAAAAAAATACAAAAAAAGCTTATGAATACAGAATTAGTAAAATATATAAGCGCCCAAAAACCCTTAAAAATTATTCAAAGAAAAAATTTATAAATATTATTTTATTTCCGCATGATTTAGGACAAACTAAGCATGGCGTCCAAAAAGCTCCTAAATTTTTAAAAAAATACATTAACAAAAAACATCATAGATTATATGATGTTAAAGATACAAATGATTTTTTTACAAATATACATAACTTATATGAAATGAATAAAAAGGTAGCAAATCCCAAAATAAATATTGGCGGTGACCATTCTATGGCTTTTGCGACAATAGCAGACACTATGAATCGTTATCCAAATGCAAAAGTTATTTATTTTGATGCTCATGCTGATATTAATACATATGCAAGTTCGAAATCAAAACATTATCATGGTATGCCATTAAGTTTTGTTACAGGAATTGATAAAGATAGTAAATTTAGTTTTATCAAAAATAAATTGAAATTAGAAAATTTATTATATGTTGGTGGACGATGTTGGGATATATTTGAACGTGATTTAATATATAAACATAATATTAAACATATTGACCCACATGAACTTAATAATGACTTTGAAAATGCTATGAATAAAATTCTTACTTTTGCCGGAACATCTCCAATTCATTTATCATTTGATGTTGATTCTATGGATAAAAGTTTAGTTCCTTCAACTGGAACAGCCGTTAAGGGAGGAATTAATATGAATATAGGTAAAGAAGTTTTGAAACAAATTAAAAATTATACTAACGTTGTTAATGTTGATATTACTGAATTAAATATGGATTTAGGAACACATAAAGAAGCTCAAAAATCATTAAAAAATACGGATGAATTATTTAAGTCATTTTTAGAATAAATATCAGTAAATTTATTATTATAACCGACAGAAAAGTACTATTATGTAGTTGAGACACAAATATAATAAAAATGCTTAATTTAATTAATTGAGGATTAAATTAAGCGAAAATCAAAATGAATAACAAGAAATATACAATGGAATTTATAACATTATAGTATAAATTTAACGAGGAACTAATTTTAGAAATTCTTTTCTAATTTTACCAAATATTTCACTAGAATAAGCTATTGCTTTTTTTAAATCACCTTTAATATTTAATATTTCAATAGTCTCTTTATAAGCAACACGAATTAAGCTATATGTATCATGTGGATGTAACATTTTAAACCCGCAAAATTTTAATGAGCCTGTTGATTCATAAAATAATGCTAAAAGAGCATATTCAATTACTTTTCCAATAGTATAATCCTCGTTTTCAAGAACGATATCAAAACAATTTTTCATAGTGTTATCAGATACTTTAATCTCCAAAGTATCTTCTTCAATAAGTGTATCTAATTTAACTAATTTGTCAATCATAATTGAACACGCCATAGTAAGCAATTCAGGGTTTGTATAAATACCGATAGTTTGAATAATAAAATCGAAGCTATCTTTTTTGAAAATTCGTTTTCCTTCTAACAGTTTCCAATTTGTTGCTTCAAATTCAATTTCAATTTCTTTCTTTCCTTCGTCTTTCCATTTTTGTTTTAACTGTGCTAATTTTGCTTCCTGTGCGACATCATCAATAGTATTACCATATGAACAAGTTGATACAACATTATAAGCACCATCTTCTTTAGCAGTTCCTATGTCAAATTCACATGTTAAATTAATTTTTTTTGCTTGTAGCTCTTCTGCTACTTTAGGTTTTAATCTGACAAAATCTATAAAATCGCCAGTATGTTCATTGGCTGGGAAAATTTCTTGAATTTTGTCCTTGGGTAAAATTTTGTTGGATACAGAATCTTTAATTGTAAAATCTTCTGTAGTTACTACAATAGTTGTATCTGTATTATTTTCTACATTTAATTCCATAATATAATTTTTTAATGGAAAATCTTGAACATCTTTAATATGTATTGGAATACAACTTAAACGATGTTTAACAATTTCATTATTTAGACCGCAAGTATTCGAAATAATATTACATTTATTTTTATCATTTGGTGAAACTTTAAAAACAACAATAGGGATTTCTGATAAAATTATTCTTCTAATCGCATTTACAAAACTTACGTTTATTCCACTAATTGTAAATAGTAACTCATTATCATTTATTTTAGATACGAGTTCTACGCGTGGATTAACTACTTGTGTATTATCACCTGATAAATATGAATAAGCCATAGTTGGTCGTGCTTCCATTATATCTAATATACATTTATATTTAAATTATTAATTTAATTCATTTTTATTTTTAAATGAGTTAAATATAATTTTCAATTAACTAAGTATATATTAAGATGAGTTGTATTTTATATTATAGCAAATATTGCGAAGTTAGTAAAAAATATTTACAGTTGTTATCAAAATCTGATATTCAGAAAGATATTCATTTTATATGTATTGACAAAAGAGTTAAAGATTCTAATAATAAAACATATATTATTTTAGAAAATGGTCAAAAGATTATTTTACCAGAAAATATTACAAAAGTTCCTGCTTTATTATTACTGAATCAAGGATATCAAGTCTTATATGGAGAACAAATTTTACAACACTTAAAACCTAGACAGCAACAAGAAATCAAACAATCTACACAAAATAATATGGAGCCTATGGCATTTTCTCTAGGAGGAGGAGGTAATTTTGGAGATGTTGTTTCTGATCAATATAGTTTTTTAGACCAAGATCCTGATGATTTAAAAGCTGATGGTAATGGCGGTATGAGACAAATGCATAATTATGTTGATTTAAATACTGCTTTTAATGGACAATTTTATAATTCTGGAACAGGAGAAGATTTTAATACTACAATTAAGGGACAAAAAAAAATTAGTGATGACGCGGCTAATTCACAAATGGAACAAAAATTAAAACAAATGCAAGAGCAAAGAGATGCTGACATTAGGTCTATTACTGGAAATAGACCACCAATGAGTTATTGAGTCGGGCATAGTTTGAATAAATGCCCCCGATTCAACCATTTACAACTTTTTACAAAAATGAGACAAACTCATTTTAAATTTTGGTCAGTATAATTTATATTAATTTATTTTAAACCAATTTAAAAAGATTATTTGAACATAAATAATGTCTAATATATTAACAGCGTTTAATGATCATTTTCTTGAATTTATAAATGATGTTCAATCTGTGTTTCCAAATGATCCTGATATTTTATCTGCAAAAAATGCTCTAACTATGATTCGAAAGGCTAACCCAAAAATGATTGTTAAAATTTGGAAGACACTTATTGCTGATAAATATAAAAATCAAATTGAATCAAATGATATTTCATTTTTTTTAGAAAAAGATTATTCTTCTGATATTTCAACATCTAATAATTCAGACAAAATTATGGAAGCCATTGATAGATTGAGGGAACCTATCAGAAATATGGGTCCAGATAACCAATCAAAAGTTATGAAGTATATACAAAATTTAACAAAACTTTCTCAACTATGTGAATAAAATAATTTATTTCAATATATATATATTCTTAAGTTTGACTTAAATAAATTTAATATATATTAAATAAAATGTCGACAGAAAATTCCGTTCCTGAAGAGTTTGTAAAAGTAATTAGAGATTTTGTGGGGGATTTAAAAATAACATTTCCAGAATATGTACCATTTATTGATAAATGGTGGAAAAACAAAGAAGATTTTAATTACTTTGATAATGAAGAAGATAGAATTCAAGCATATGAAAAATCTGAAAAACAATCAATAAAACTTCTTTTTGATTTTTGTAAGAAGAAATTTCCGCCAAGATTTTTTGATATTTTATATCAAAATGACGATATGTTTAAGGAAGAATCAGAGATTGATACTGAATTTTTCCCAAAAATTCATTTCAAAAATTTATGGCAATGTGATATTTCACAAAAAACACGTGAAACCATTTGGAAATATCTTCAACTTATTTTATTTTCAATTGTTGGCACATTAGACAATAAGGATGCGTTTGGTGATACTGCTAAGTTATTTGAAGCGATTAATCAAGATGAATTTAAAGGGAAACTCCAAGAAGCATTAAGTCAAATACAAGGATTATTTGATTTGAGTGGAAACTTTGGAGAGAATTTGGGCGAAGGCTTGAACCAAAGTGACTTGCCAAATGCAGAGCAAATTAATGAACATATTACAGGTATGTTAGACGGTAAAATAGGACAATTGGCTCGTGAAATTGCCGAAGAAACTGCTAATAATTTAAATATGGATTTTGATGGGGCAACTGACATGAAAGATGTATTTAGTAAGCTGATGAAAAATCCTACAAAACTTATGGGTTTGGTTAAGTCTGTCGGTGATAAATTAGATTCTAAGATTAAATCTGGTGAGCTAAAAGAATCTGAAATGTTACAAGAGGCTACTGAACTTATGAATAAAATGAAAAACATGCCAGGAATGGGAAATATTCAATCAATGTTAAGTAAGATGGGAATAGGTGGATTAGGCGGATTAGGTGGAGGTAAAGTAAATACTAGTGCGATGGAATCTAACCTTAATCAACGTTTAAAAATGGCAAAAACTAAAGAAAGAATTAAAGCAAAAGCTGAAGCTAATGCTATAGCTAAAGCAGCCGCTCAATTACAGTCACAACAATCACAACAATCACAACAATCACAACAATCACAGCAACAAATGAGTGTTGAAGAAATATTAAAATTTATTGAAGGCGAAGAAAAACCTGAAAGAACACCAAGAGGAACTAAACCACCACAATCTTCAAATAAAAAGAAGAAAGGGAAAAAATAAATATATATAATATATATGTCAAGTTTTCAAATATATTATGTATATAATCATAGAACAATACAAAAAGTAGCAAAATATGGTGTTAATTTAGATATAAGCGTCCAACGTGGAGATAAAACAATAGATGAAGTATATAATGAAATAAAATCTGATAAAAATTTTTGTCGAGAAGAAGTTTCAATTAGTTATAATCATTTCTTAGGTATAATTACAAATAATATTACTTTATACGCTGTTTTAGATGATAAAATAACAGGCGTTTTATCTTTTGAATTTAATATAAAAGATGGTAAAAACGTAATTATGTTCGAAGGAATATGTTCCCCAAAAATATATACTGGACAAGGTATAGGACAAGAATTAATAAATACTTTAATAAGAATTGGAAAAGATAATAATTTTAGAGCAACGCGTATTTTAAATGCCGACTTGGTTAATCCTTATATACTTTTAATGTTCTTCTTTTTGTATATTTTCTTTTGTTTGTTTTATTTTTATAGTAATCTTTATTATAAGCATAAATAAAGTAATTTTTATAATTTTCTTCTTTAATTTTATCAATTGATACTTTTACACTTTTTTCTAATTCTGTAAATGTATTTGGTTTGTCTAATTTTACATAATGTTTCATCTGGTTAAAAAACTGCTCTATACTATTCAGTCTTGGGTGATAAGGACAAGTATAAACCAAATA
>Ga0255211_1000040_pt1 | contig 43299 bp, 38 predicted proteins | sample Miss_Yuk_RepB_8d_FD_183036 | JGI IMG/M metagenome (GOLD analysis project Ga0255211, IMG submission 183036) | Freshwater microbial communities from Mississippi River, Louisiana, United States - Miss_Yuk_RepB_8d | ecosystem: Environmental > Aquatic > Freshwater > River | place: USA: Louisiana...
GGAATTCAAGCCTGTGTATTTGGATTTATCAATCGTGACAGTGGAAATATCAAGAAAATGTTTCTAAAAATCAAACAACAATTTTTCTTGGATATGTATCAAGGGAAACTATTATTTTATGATCAACCTTATTTGAATTATAATTTCTATGAATCTGGGTTATGTAAACTGGATACAGAAACACTTGGCAAATATTGCAATGGTGGAGCAAGAACCTATAATTCTCAATACATTATTCATCATTTTTCAGGTTGTCCTGGAAATTACAGTATCAAAAGTGAGTTGATCAATGATTTCAAGACCAAAAGTGAATTGGTCAATGATTTCAAGAATAAGATTCAAAATGTTCAAACCGTAACCCCGATGTCAAACAATAAATCAATATCAATATCCACATATATTACAGATATGGTCGAATGGTTTATAGATAAGTATGTAGAAAATGCAAATAATATGAAATGTGAACAAAATACATTGACAGTAAAAGATTATTTAACGTTATTTACAAAGACTTTGCAGGATGGACACACAAAATTCAAAGAGACACTGGAAACTCAAGAGAAAAAACGAAAAGAATTTGAAGATATGTTGAATGCTTGTGTTGAAAAAGCTATGAAAACAAAAAATGTGTAAGATGTTCTACCACGACGTCGGTAAAACATCGAGTTTCTAAGAAGTATATTTAGGTATTGAACCATGGGTTCCTTCCAAAAGAAACCTTCTGAATTTCTATATAATGGCATCTTTACACACATACGAATTTAACAATATTGGTCGAATCGGCAATGATTATTCGGACCGCACACAACGAAATATCATGAATACTAAATTCAACAATTATATGCTTTCGAATTACTTTAGTGAGATGAACAGTCGCGATTTTGTGAATTTTGGAACTACTCAACCTGCTCTTATGTTTCGTGGTATTGCGGGAGGTTCCGCAAGTGGTGGAATTTTAGGCTCGAATGTCGATGTTGACACCACATTTGGTCGCAGATTGGATACTCGTCCAGAGGAAAAATTAATGTTGAATCCTAGACCATTTGTCACGGTTCCTTATTTAGGAAGAGGTTCTGCCGATCCTACTTTAGAATCGGATCTTCGTCAAGGTAAAGTGATTACAAATAAGAAGAGTGTTTCGACGATTACTGAGAAAACATTTTTAGATAATCATATGTATCCTTTGATGGATGATATTAAAAATACTGTGACGAATCCTCAATATTTGATTCAAGAGGCGGCTATGGATGGTTGGGTAAGAGGCGGTTCAAGTACTCGAAGTGCTTTAAGTAGTAAATAAAAAGTAGTAAATAAAAAGAGTTTAGGAGAATTGAAATACTACCCTAATCGAGTTTAAATTTTATGTATAGATTTACTATAAATAAAATGGACCCTAAAGGAATTGAATCAAAATCAACTCTCGGAAGCACCAAAGTTGGTGGCAGACGTAATAAGAATCGCACTGAGAAAAATCGCCGAAACAAGAATCGTACTGAGAAGAATCGCCGAAATAAGAATCGTCGTTCTCAACGCGGAGGTTTCGAATCTTATGTTAAAGAGAATATGTTCTCTTCTGGACCTGCCAAAGTGGGTGGAAGACGCAATCGTTCTGAAAAGAACAGAAACAAGAATTAAATGATTTCTCTACGACATTTAGGAAAACAATATGTAGTGCGACTGTAAAAATATGTGAGTATATTATATATTTTTAAAATGGGAATTATGGATTTATTTAAAAGTGCCTCTCCTGCTGGAACCACAAGTGCTACTTCTGCAACCAAAGTTGGTGGTAGACGTCGTTCGGAAAAACGCAATCGCAAAAACAAGAACCGCTCCGAGAAAAACCAAAATGGTGGTGAAGACAAAAACAAGAATCGTTCAAACAAAAACCAAAGAGGTGGTGTTGTAAAATGTAAGGACAAAAATGGAAAAATGGTTGATAGAGAAAATTGTTTGGATGATGAGACTATAGTTGAAACCAATGATGTAAATGGTGCCAATGGTGCCACTCCTGCCAATGGTGAGAATCATGATGCCAATAATGCCAATAATGCCAATGGTGAGAATCATGATGCCAATAATGCCAATAATGCCAATGGTGAGAATCATGATGCCAATAATACCAATGGTGCCAAAGGTGGAAAAAGACGTAATAAGAATCGTTCTGAGAAACGCAATCGTAAAAATAAGAATCGTCGTTCGAATAAAAATCGCAAAAACTAAGAACCAACAAAAATCTAAAATATTATTTGTAAATTTATAATTTTTACAAATAAAAACAAAATATAATTATCCACCTCTCGCGGAGTAATTCGTACATTCAACCATTCCACCTGTTTTCGGGAAAACGGGTGTTTTGGGTAAAGGATATCCAATCTTATCTTTCACTGTATATCCAGGTCCAGGTGTACCATATGCGAGAGCATTCGCGGTCTGGCGACCGAAGGGAGCACTATAACTAGACCCATTTCGAGTGACAGTATCATATTTCAATCGAGTAACTCTTTCACCAGAATCAACACTTCCTTGTACACCAAATTTAGAGTTGCTTGGTTTATAATAAACAGGAACATAAGAGGTTGATATTCCAGGTGGATTCGTTCCTTGAAATGATTCTATGGTTGATGAAACATAAATATTATTTGCGGGAGCCGAAACTCCGGTTCCTTGTAATACATTGTTTTGATAACCAGATAATTCATAAGAAGGATATTTCGCGACATTCATACCAACAGTAGCAGTAAAAGTTGCCGGAATATCGACAACAGGTACAACAGCATATGTTGGTATACTCCAAGAGCCTCCACCAATTGAATATTTTGCGGATGGAAAATTGGTTTGTCCAATGGCTAATATTTGAAGTTGGACACGATTGGATAAATTATCGAATACGAATTTGAAAGGCATAATACGATTTGATGTTGCGGTTTCCACCAAATAATGTCCATTTGCGATGATTGTATTATAAATCGCATTATTCAGAGAGCCTATATCATAGAATCCATCGGGAACTGTAACTGTGTAATATTGAGGTTGCGTCGTGGTATTAAACCACCATTGATAACTGAAAACATTATTGGATTTAGCGGCAGAAATTTGATATTGTTGACAGTGATTGATAGCACCAGTGGAATAAATATTTTGCATGGATTGTCCAGTTCCAGGAACAACGGATGGGTCACCATATTGAATATGATGGAATTGATTTTGGTCGAAAGTGCGACTACGACTTTTCAAGTATTGAGTTGTATCGGTATAATAAGTATCATTATTGGTTCCAGCGACGAATTTCTTTTTAATCATGCCGGCACTTCGTACTCTGGCTCTTGCGTTTTTGGCGGGGTCTAAGAGAGAAGACTGATAAGTTCCTCCTAAACATGGACGGTCCGAAGAATTCATAGTGAGATGAATATCCAATACATTGCATCCATGTCCACCTTTATTATCGATAGTTAGAACGGATGTATTATCATTAGCGACAGTAATGGTACCACCGGGTTGATAAAAAAAGGCGTCAACACTGAGATTACGACGAGACGAGCCAGAAGAAAAATCTTGGGATGCGATTTCTTTTCTATAATGTTTTATAGGCATGGGTGAAAAATAATTAATGACACCGGATACAGTACGTTTGTTTAGTTTAATTCCGGCGACAACTTGGTTAAATGTTTTTCCTTTCCAATAAATCCGAGATTGTGTTTGTAACATAAAGAAGGAAGCGAAGGTTCTATAAGGATTCTACCACTGTAGATGTTCAAAATAGGATAAATAAAATATGGAATTATTATTATGACAGATATTATAATTATTGGTAGATGTTGTCGTATTTCTTTTGATTTTATTAGGTCCAACCTAAAAAAACAAGCGACTTCATTGTTTGAATGGACATGGACAGATACTTTAACTGAAATTAATTATGTTCTAAATCGTTTGTTGTTTGATTTGCCGATTCGCATTATAAGAATCGACAATGATGATGTTTTTGAAGGTACAAATATTAAAACCTCTCATTATATTGATAGGAATTATCAAGAAATTGTGGACCGAAGAGCCATGCGATTAAAAAACACTCTCCGAAATTCAAATCAAATATTATTTGTGCGTGATGATTTGTTAAATACGATACAATTGGATGAAATACAGGAATTTTTCTCTATTATCCATTGTTTTAATCCGAAATTAGAGTGTAAATTATTATTATTATCAAACGATAAGAATTTTACTCCAATAAAGTTTCCAGGTTTATATCATTATCCATATGACCAATCACGGTATGATTCTTATATAGAATCATGTACATGATGTGTATAAGGCACATGGCCAAATTTCTTATGGATTTCGTATGTTCCTTTTTTATATCCATGATTGTATCCTAGATTATATCCTAATGCGATTCCTAAGAAATATATTGCGATAACACTTTTATCCATTGCTTTTTTTGTTTTAGGTTATAGGGTTATATTTATTATCATTTTCAAATGATTATAAATTTTGGGATTATGGGATAAAGTAATAAATGTGTTTAAGCATCAACTTTATTGACTTTGATTTTAGCATCGACCAAATAGATAGAATTCTCAGTCATGATAACAAATTCATCTTTGACTTTGAATATTTTCTGGATAGGACTTGTATATTCATATTGAGATTTCACAAGCATTTTAGTGGTTTCACTGCCGGTTCCACTTACACCAATGCATGCGGTTTTATCGAGACTGCTGGTCCAATAATCCATCATGATAGGTCTGTCCTCAGTAATAGCGACTTTGACAGCACTTTGTAAAGTCTCAGCACTGGGCATTCTATAAGAATCGGTAGTTGAAGCGGTAGTAGAAGTAGTAGAAGTAGGATTTTGAGAGGTTGACATTATCGAATGTTTTGATTTTAATAATTAACGAAAATATTAAAAAACCCCAAAATAAACATAAAACAATTGTCTCTACTTCTATTATAATCGCCTAAAGACATTCCAACGGCAAAATGCAAAATCAACAACAATCAAATCAACAATGGAATCCTGTCGAAATATCGCCTAAACTATACGGTCGCGATAAAAATGGTAAAGTCAAATTATGGTATTATGAAGTCTATGAGCGTGTTCCTGACAAAATCGCTAAATATATTATCTTTCATGGTCAATGGAACGGTCGTCTCCAACAAACAGAACGTTTTGTTACAGAAGGCAAAAATCTAGGCAAAAAGAATGAAACTACAGCAGTACAACAATGTATTTCTGAAGTGAAAAAAAAATGGGTCGACAAAAAAGAAAAAGAGAATTATTGTTTGACTCCTACAGGAAATCAAGATGAAGTCAGAGTTAAAAAATTCTATCCTATGTTAGCACAAACATATGTTCCTAAAGAATCGGGTACAAAACATAAAAATGTAATCATGTTTCCTTGTTATATTCAGCCGAAATTAGATGGTGTTCGTTGTATTGCATCATTTCAACATAATACCGTCTATTTACAGTCTCGAACTGGTACTCATTTTTCTATCGATAATTTTCCTCATATTGTTGAATCATTAACAACGATATTTCAAGAACTTGCGCAACAACAACAAACGATTGTGTTCGATGGTGAATTATATACACATGATTTGCCATTTGAAGTTGCTGTTGGTCTTATTAAAAAACAGACATTGACTGATAAAGACCGTGAATTATTGAAAAAAATCCATTATCATATTTATGATGTGGTTGATGTTTCAAATACAATTCCATTTTATGCGAGAAATAAGACATTGAATAAAATCGAAATCGATGCTCCTGCGAATCGTGATAAATATGCGGGTTTATTTCGTGTAGAGACTTGTATTGCGCAAACTGAAGCCGAATATCGTGATTATTTTCGTAGATGTGTTGATGCTGGATATGAAGGTGTTATGCTGCGTAATATTGAAGGAAAATATACGCAGAATTATCGAAGTAAAGATTTGCAAAAATATAAGGAATTTATGGAATCCGAATATACAATTGTTGGATTTACGGAAGGTGAAGGAAGAGATCAAGGAACTGTAATTTGGGAATGTGAAATCGAAGAAGGAGGTGCACGTTTTGGTGTAAGACCAAAAGGAACTATTGAATATCGAAGAGAATTATTCGCAGATGCTGAAAAATATATTGGACAGAAATTAACAGTTGTTTATCAAGAATTAAGTGAATATGGAGTGCCTCGTTTTCCAGTAGGCAAATGCATCCGCATTGATGCTTAGTCATAATAAGGCAATCCTGTCATTGCAAGTATTTGCTCATTGTTTTTGTTAAATATGTATATCTCTCCGCCGAAACACACAGTGTATGGAACATTTCTGAGTCTACTCACAAACTCATGTGCATTGAAGGAGTCTTTGATTTTGTCGATGTTCGGTCCATCAGTTTGTATCCATTGGTGACCCATGTAGGTGAGTTCAATTGTGTCAATCTTGGTCAAATTGGGAGCATAAACCGTGCGAAGATATGGGAAGAACTTGTCGGAAGTAGGATCCGAGAATACTTTGAAAGTAGCAGTAGGGCGAGTGTTCATTATTGTTCGTTGTCTTTTCGTTATATTATTCATTTTCCGGATTCAATAAAATATTTCAATTTTTATTAATTTCTCAATGCTTGAACAAAAATAAAAATAATAAGAAGACATATTCAATTATCTTCTTTTCATGGTTCTATGATATTGTTTTTTTACTCGTTTCGTAATTTTACCACCAAATAAAAACATACGTTGCGATTTTGGCACATTAAGATTTTTATGGGGTAGTTGGTTATCATCATTATCGTTTTTAAGTTTCATTCCAGATTTTTCAAACATTAAATTTACTTTTGAAACACTAATCATATCCCATTCATTCAACGGTTGATTAAAATTTGTACAACCTTTAAACATATTTTCCATATTTGTCACTTTGGACACATTCCAACTATTTAATGGTTGATTAAAATTTATACAACCCGAAAACATACTACCCATATGTGTTACATTGGATACATCCCAACCATCTAATGGTTGATTAAAAATCTTACAATGAGCAAACATACCATACATATCTGTTACATTTGACACATCCCAATTATTTAATGGTTGATTAAATATATAACATGAATGAAACATCATTTTCATATTTGTCACTTTGGACACAACCCAACTATTTAATGATTGATTGAATATTTTACAATTGTCAAACATGTGTTCCATTTTTTCAACGTTGGATACATTCCAACCGGGACCGGCATCAGTGTCGCCTAACGGTTGATTGAAATTGTGGCAATCCTTAAACATATAATCCATATTTGTTACTTTTGAAACATCCCAACCAGGGTTGTTAGAATTGACGTACCCTAACGGTTGATTAAATTTGGCACACGCATTAAACATAGAACTCATATTTGTTACATTAGACACATTCCAACCAGGGTTGTCAGCATCGACGTACCCTAACGGTTGATTAAATTTTATACAACCCGAAAACATAGCCTTCATGTTTTTTACATTGGACACATTCCAACTATTTAATGGTTGATTAAAATCTCTACAGTTAGCAAAAGTACCCGCCATATCAATTACTTTTGATACGTCCCAATTATTTAGTGGTTGATTGAAACTGTTACATGAATCAAACATTTTATACATATCCGTTACATTTGATACATCCCAACTATTTAATGGTTGATTAAACCAATGACAACCGTTAAACATGTTTGCCATATTCGTTACGTTTTGTACATTCCAACTATTCAAGGGTTGATTAAAACTTAAACAATCAGCAAACATAAACTTCATATTTGTTACATTGGATACATTCCAATCATTCAATGGTTGATTAAACATCATACAACTAAAAAACATGTCACTCATATTTGTTACATTGGATACATTCCAATCATTCAATGGTTGATTAAACGCCATACATTTTTCAAACATATGACTCATATTTGTTACATTGGATACATCCCAATTTAATGGTTCATTTAATGAACTGCAACCAGAAAACATATAACTCATATTTGTTACATTGGATACATTCCAATTCAATGGTTGATTCAACCACGCACAATCATGAAACGTTTTTTCCATAGTTGTTACATTGGATACATCTAAATCGCTTAAATTTTTTATCAAATTCGGTGATGTATCAAACATACTATTCATATTTGTTATTTTTGCAGAATTAAGATTTATAATCTCAATTCCTTTATAAATCAAAAACCTTAAATACATATTATTTGCGAATTCTACATTGTCTTTTTGCATATTGCCACCTATTTTAGCCGTATAATTTGTATCGGTATGTCCATTTGTATTTTCGAGTTTTAATATAAAATAAGAGTTTTCCAGAGTAATAACAGTCTTAGTAACTGTTTGTAAATCACCGTATTTTGCGTTAAATGTTATTTTTATGGGAGGATTTTTTATTTTGGAATTATGATTTATTTCTGGCATTTCAGGTTTCCAATCGTCTTTAGGAAAATCACGGTTGTCGATTTTTGTCACGACACCATTGAACACATAATTTAAATATTGAGTCATTGCCAACGGTTCAAGTTCATAATTTTTATTGCCAACATAAATAAGTTCATTCTTGTTATTCATTATTTCCATGAATTCTGAAAACGCATCCATTTCATTTAATTTCATATTTTCAAATGTATTGTATTTTTCAAATAATGCTTTTACTTCGGGCAATGTAGTTTCAGGAAAATATTCAATATGAAACTGATTGTCTTCTCCTAGAGCAATAAATTTTACTATTTCGAAGAGGCCTCTTCCAGCACATTCCGAATATGGAGCAACCACCCTATTAGGACCCACCCTACGTATCGCCTGATATTTTGTTTCCTTCGGATACAGGTCGAAATTAAATCCGACAATTTTATCTTGGACAATTGGTTTATTTTCTTTTCCGATTAATGTATCAATAAACAATTTTTTAGATATAGGATATAATGGATATAATCCTTCATTGCCACGCCGACCATTCATCATTAAATATGGAGAATCAAATCGCTTTTTAATGTAATATAAAATAACAAAAGAACCCAAATCGATGCCGATTTCTTTGGCAATATTAGGGTCTCTAATTGAATTAATAAAATCATTGTTTTCATTGAATTTAAAATGTAATGGTGTTTTTTTTAAATAATCAAATACATTTGTTTTAAAATCCAATATATTTTTTATTTCAGTCTCCATATAATCATTATATATCTTCAGGTCTTCACTGTGACCAATGTGTTTTTCAAATATATCTTTTATGTACTGTTCAAACGAATAATTCTCAGAATTAATTTGTTCTTTTGTTCTTGTTTCTTTTAGATATGTTTTAAAAAATGACGTTTCTTTTGCCTCTGTATAAATTTGAGTAACTGTCATAAAATCGCATATATTTACAAAACGTTGTTTTTCAGGTGTTATCAATTCTTGTTTTGTATTTTGTGATTTCTTTGCGTTCTTTGCGTCTTGTTTTGCTTTGTTTTTCGCAGCATTTTTCATTTCTTGTTCATGTCGGAGATGTAATTTTTCTACATAGGTTTCTAATTTACGCTGAAGAGGCAATTTTCGTGTTCGGTTTGTCAACATTTCATTTATTCTTCTATATTTAATATTGAAATCATCAGTTGAATAAAGTTTTCTTGCTGTTTTTTTTGGCATACCTCCATGGTGTTTTTTTCCTAACAACATTGATTCTATTTGTTTTTTATCATCTATATCACCCATTAATATCGTTATAAGTGTTTTCAATTCATCAATAAATGAATATTTATGAAACAAATTAAATTTGTCTCTGAAACCTGCTACAATATAATCATTTTGACCAAGTGTATTGATTTTGAATATCTTTTTTAAATACTCAATACAATTTTGATGGTCTCTCGTATCTGATTCATTACAGTTTAATATATGTGTAAAAATAGAATCCATTCCTAAGTTTCCATATTTTGCTATAAATGAAATGTCGGATTCTAAATCGTTAAATACACTGATGTAATCTAATACAATTTCAGCATTATTATTTTTGAATACATCACAATCTTCAAAATTCGTGTTATATAATTGTTCTTTTTCTAAATTCACATTCGCAGTTTCGATTTCGACAGGTTGGGCTTCTCGATATTCAAATGTGTTATTATCTAAAACAATGGTTTGCGCATTTTCGTTCGCCGTTTTATAGATAAAATTCTCCTTAAAAATAACATTATAGTTACCATCGAAAGCGAAGAAATTATTCTGATAAGCCGGAATTCGACCACCTTTCATAATAAACATCCAGACTAAAATTTAGTATAAAACCCTGAGTTATATAATAAATATCGAAAAAATGTCAACTCTAAAGTCGTTGCGAAGCACTTTTATACAAGACATAACAAAAGAGGTGCATTTAATACACGATTTATTTTCTGAGTTGTAGCACTTGTGGTGGATTTAAAATCGCCACTTGTAAATTGTGTATCCTGGCTCGCACCATATTGGACAGCATTCGTAACACCTACATTATTCTGTGGATTATAGACTTCACTATCAATATCAAGATTCAATGTAATGGTGGTACCTTTTGGCACCCATACAATATCTTTCGGGAGGAAACCATCGGCAACACCGTAATTACTACGATTATTCGGATCCGACGCAATTCCAGTCATACTTGCGTTCGGTGTGCGATTTCCAAACACATCCGCATCAACCGCATAACGCAATAATTTATTAATATTCGAAATCGTAATACTACCCGATGCGTCACGTATATATCCACCTTTTCCATCATCATAAACACCTGTCAAGAGATTCATAAACGCGTTTGCGTCAAAAACACCGTCATTGATTTCAAATTGTGAATCGCCATTGAATAAAGACGCAAAACCACCTGTATATCCGAAATAAGTACGCACATAATTCACGAAATCCATATACATTGTACTGTATTTTCCAACACTCACTACTTGAGAGGCACTATTCACTGCTTGAATGAATTCGGCAATACTAATAGTAATCGAATCCACTGCGAATTCATCTGTCACTGTATTGAAAGTCGTTGATAATATATTGTAATTGGCATCTTTTGTCAATCCCAATTTCGAATTCAAAAGAGCAACTGGGAAAGTAACTTGAACGGAACCAGTTGTATCATATTGATAAATCGTACTTGATTGATTGAGTTGAATATCGTCGAATCCTTGTTCCATAGTAAATCCACCTTTGGCAACAAGAGCATATTGATTACCTTTCAAAATAGTCGATGGATTTACAACAGCATTTCCAGCATAATAAGTAATAATTCCATCCACATTTGGATAGAGTTGATATATCGAATTCACTTGAATATTATTACTCGAAGAATACATCACATTTTTCACAGTGATAATATCAGTATTCACGGGAGCACCACGACATTGGAATTGGATACAATCAATACTTGGCGCAAGATTGCCATTGGGTGTCTGTTCAGGGTCTAACAGATAATATGCCTCCCATGTATTATCAATAATTGACCAAATTGGCGCACCTGTAGGAACCCCCGTATCCGTCAATTCATAAAGTTCGACTTTGACAACATCTGTATAATCGGTGGAGCCAAATTGAACAATTTGTGTCATTCTGTACCATTTATCGAGAGATAAAGTGACAGGACAATCACGAGTTGTCCATCCATAAGCAGTGGCTTGTCCATTTGCCCCCACGATTTCATCTCCCTGATTCACATAACCTTTGCTAATTAAATCGACACCACTGTATTGGGCTTTAATAGTTCCAGAATCGGCATATACTTTAAACCAAGTAGTGCGATCCTGTCCCCAGGCTTCGATTTTGCATTGAGCACCGGCTACTGAAGTCATCATTTTGAAATCAACAGTAGCAAAGAAATCATTAAAGATTGTGTTGGTATTATCCGCAGCAACCGATGAATTTGATTTTCCGGCGACATTGGCAAGACGAGGCATTTTCGCATTATCAATCACTCCATCATTGGTATTTGATGCGTGTCCAATAATAGCAGTACCAGTGGTGGTACCTTTGCGAATTGCGGTAGGACAATTGTCAGGACAATAAACAACAAATGCGGGACTATTGCCGGGTTTTCTTATATCTGTCGGAGAGACAGTCATGTAGTTAAAACCCATTTTCATACTCGTAAAAAGATTTGAATTGGAGAGATTGAAATTATAATCTCTTGCTGTAGTGACTAAATTCAAACTGTTGCAGATAAATTCGACATTGGCGGCAGACGCACCACTATTGGTTCCGAAAGCAATAGTCAAAATTGTATCAGTGGGAGAGAGAATGCCTCTTGAACTATAAGTATCTTTTACAAGTTGAATATTGGTATGTCCGATGATGGATGGAGCAGGAACAGAAGCACCGATAGGAACCCATAAACAAACCTTTGAGCCAGCAGCAACAGATTGATTTACAATATAGGTTGCACGGGCATGATACCAAGATGCGGCATCACCAGTACCGGTAGGTGCGGTATAAACAGTAATAAATGGAAGAGAAACATTATTGATGATTTTAAGAGTCGAGAAAAACATTTTTAAATCCGTAACTTTGAGAGGAGGTGCGTCACGTTCAGTGATTGGTTTTGTGGGGATATACCAATTGATTTTACGACCTTTGGCGATGTTTTTATAATACCAACCATCATATCCTAAAGCAGTTATTGAGGGAGGCATAATGGTGGGAGGATCGGCATCGGCATAATTGATTCCGTTTGAAAAAATATTGCTCATATAGAGGAAACCTATGGTTTCCTCTTGCTCCTTCCTCTTGCGCTTCGCGCATGTTCGCCTTCGGCGAATATAGAAGAAACCTATGGTAAAAAAGACCCACCAGGCACGCGGTGGGTCTTAATTCTTGCTCCTTCCTCTTGCGCTTCGCGCCCTATTTTTAAGGCCATATTTTAAGGCCATATAAAATCCTAGTTTATCCTTACCCTGCGAAGCAGGGTAATTCTTAAGGAAGGTGTAAGAGGAAACCTATGGTTTCCTCTAGAGGAGTCCCTTTTCAATAAATTTATCTAAATAATCTTCCATAAATATTTCTTCATTGCCATCATGTTTTTTCTTAAATACATATTTATCGCCTTGTTTTTTAACACTCCATCCATCATTCAATGAATTAAAAATAAATCGCATTTGTTTTAATTCTTTCAACGATATTTCCACATATTTTCTTTCCAAGTCATCATAGATTTCCATATAAAAATATATGATATAAGTTGTTTCTAATTTATACGCTCTAATCAACACGATTCAATTCATCATTATCATCATTGTTTGTGGGTTCATTGGTTTCCTCAGTTTTCATATGTCCGATTGCTGATTTAGGGGTTTCAGCGACTTCTCTACTTTCAAAATCAACAGTTTCCTTTACACCAATGAGTGTTCCATCTTCTGTAATGGTTTGAGTTAATTTATTACCAGATTGTCTAGCCTTGCGAACATTTTCTTCAATGGCTTTACGTTTCGCATCTTTGACTCTTTGTTCGAAATTTTCTTTTGCTTTTTGTTCATTTTTAATTTTCTCGGTATACAATTGATTCAATTCTTCTTCCATAAACTCGACACGTCCAGTCTTATAAGCATCTGGATCCCATGGCATCCAAACACCAACTTGACCAACTAAAATATCATGATTTGGGTCAGATTCACGTAATTTTTTAGCACGTAATTCTGCTTCTTTTTGGCTTGAAAAACTGCCTCGAATTTTTACACCACGAACTGATGTTTGAAACTCATGTTCAGCATTAAATTCATCATTTAATTTATCTTCCATATTGTCTAAAAATGTCTTAAAATCGTCAGTCACATTATAAGATTTCAGCATTTGTTTTTCTTCATCGACAAATTCTTTTAAATCTCCCAAAACATCATCGATTTTCAATTTGTATTTATGAGATACGAAGTTTAGGAAATCACTGAATTTTTGAATCGACCTTGAAAAATCCCATTGCTCCACGAATTTCTCGAATAAGAATTGTTCACGCTGTTTTAGGATTTTTTCGGGAGAAATAAAAGACATACATACGAACTTTTGATTTGCCATTTCTGGATCTGGATCCAAGACATCAATATATTTAGGATTTTTGGCGCCGTTCACTTTCTTTCTTGGGAATTTAGACATCTTTGTAATACATTTTAAATATACTTTTTTTTATATGGGTTTTAATAAGAATTATAATAATATGGGGTTTGTCTAAAATTATTTTATACACAAAGATTATAAAATCAAATGTACGGTGATTTAGTAAAACGTGCTATCAAATATATTGTGGAAGGTATTGTCGTTGCCCTTGCTGCTTTTGTTATCCCCAAAAAACAATTGAATGTTGAAGAAGTTGTTGTGATTGCTTTAACTGCTGCTGCAACCTTTGCTCTTCTTGATTTCATGTCTCCTGCTCTCGCTGGAAGTGCTAGAAACGGTGCTGGTCTTGCTATTGGTACTGGTGTTGCTGGTGGTATCCGTGTTCTTCCTGTGAACTAAACTCTTGGGATAAACATCTCACCAGCTTGCGCGGTGAGATGTGATTACGGTTCCCGGGGGTAAAATGTGCACCAGCATGCGCTAAGGTTGCCCGCTGTAAGCGGTAGCAACCTAATCACATTAAACCCCTCCCTTAAGAATTACCACTCCTTCAGGGTGGTAAGGAATAACTAGTCTTTTATATTTTTTCTTTTGTATTTGCTCTATTTTTTGTATAAACCTTGGCAAAAACCTCGGTAAAAAGAAATGGGACCCTTTAGGGTCCCATTTCTTTATAACAACTTTTTTATCGATTTTTGATAAGAGAATTTTTGTATTTTGATAAGAATAAGAGAATTTTTGTATTTTGATAAGAATAAGAGAATTTTTGTATTTTGATAAGGATAATAGAATTTTTATATTTTGTATTTTGATAAGAGATTTTTTGTATTTTTCACGATTAAGCAATTACTTGTAAGTCATACATTTGTTTTCCAGTACCAATCAATTTGACGCTCGAATTTGTATTAATTACCTTAACTCTGAACGTTTTAGTAAATTTTTTATGAAGCATTCCTTTTCTGAAAAAGTTTTCGCCGGTTTCATCGAGACCCATATCCTTGAGAGCGACATGACCAATTGTATTATTATTAAAAGTCACATACATACCTGTTTTATCATCATTGATAGTTAACTTGTTTGCGTCGAATTCAGCGTCGACGAAAATAGCCTTTGCGGAAGAGGAACCAGGAGCGCCCTTAGTGTAAGTGTGTTTAGCAGCCATGATTTCGGATTGTTGTTGATAACTTGTCAATGTATCGGAATACTTTCAAAATAAATTGCAAAAAAATAATTCAATTTTTAGAGAGAACCTACGGTTCTCTCTTACTCTCTCCCTCATTATATGCCTCTATGTTTACCTCTATGTTTGCCTCTATGTTTACCTCAAAAAATAAAATAAGGGAGAGAGTAAGAGAGAACCGTAGGTTCTTTCTGTTCTTTCTAAAATTGAACCCAACAAGATAATAAGTGTTTTGAATATAAAACTTTCCATCTATCTATCGAATAAAATGCAAGAACTTGACCGAGATAATGCTTTTGCCATATTAAAACGTTTTCCTTCTCAACAAATTGAACTTTGTTATGAAACTGAATTACATAACAAAGTACCTATTGATTCTTATGATATTTGTTTGGCAATTCCTCTCGCAAAAAAATATTTTATATGGTTGTCTTGGTTGCCAGGTGATTCATTCACATATCTCTTCTTTATGGAAATCGGAAAAGACCGTAAAATATATCGTATTATGCGTTCTATAAAACCATTTTCATGGGTAGAACGTGGAACTATCTTCTATGGATGTTATGTAGAGGATAGTAAAGAATATATTATAGAAGATATTATTCAATATCAAGGATTATTTATGGGAGGTGATTATCCATATGGACAAAAATTAGATATAATTCATGAATTCTTTTCCTTAAGATTTTCGGAAATTTCCAATGTAATACAAATCCGAATGCCTCTTTTAAAGAAGATTCAACCTATAGAATTCAATTATGGAAAATTATGCGAATATATCGATAAACATTTCCTAGAAATCGCAAATTATAAAATTCATCATATTGCTTTAAGGTCATGTCGAGAGAAAAAACCATGTTTGAACTATATTTATCAAAAAAAACCTATGGATTTAGAATCGATTAAAGAAAATGAAGATAATTGGATTAAATCATTGCTATTAAAACATGAAACACGTTATATAATTCGACCTCTACAATTTCATTTTCATAATAATATTTATCGTGGAAAAGCATGTTTTATTGTTCGTCCTGAAATACAAGCAGATGTATATGTTTTATTTCTAAGACAAAGTCATTCAGAATTAGCAATTGACATCGCTTATATACCTGATAAAAAAACAAGTCGTATGATGAATACATTATTTCGTAAAATTCGAGAGAATAAACATTTAGATTATGGAGAAGAAAGTGAAGATGAATCTGATTTTGAGAATCTATCCACCGATAAATATGTAAATATGAATGCGGTATATACAATGGAATGTAAATTTCATCCATTATTTAAGAAATGGATACCATTAAAAGTTGTACCGAGTCATTGGCGAACTCCAAATTTAAGAGAATTATAATACTCAATTAGTATTCATTTTTGCATAAATAAAAATGTATTCATATATTAATGTCTTGTCCAAAAGAAGCATTAAGCAGTGTTTTTACGGAAGAAGATTATAATAGCAATGATGGCATGTTAACGACTGTATGGGGTCCAAGTATGTGGCATTATTTACATACAATGAGTTTTAATTATCCAGTCAATCCAACAGAAAAAGATAAACGGGTGTATCGCGATTTCATACTTAGTTTAAGAAACGTTTTACCTTGTGGAAAATGTCGTAAAAATCTCACTAAAAATTTAAATAAATTGCCTCTCACAATGAATCATATGAAATCAAGAGAAACATTTTCAAAATATATTTATGACCTTCATGAATTTATTAATACAATGCTGAAAAAAAAATCAGGATTGTCTTATGAAGAAGTTCGCAATACTTATGAGAATTTCCGCGCCAGATGTACTAAAAAAGCCGGAACAAGACAACATAGTAAAACAAAAAAATCGAAAAAAGAATCAGGATGTGTAAAACCATTGTATGGAAAAAAAGCAAAATGTGTGATTCAAATTGTTCCACAAGAGAGAAAATCACCTAGTTTTAAAGTCGATAAACAATGCGTGAAAAAATTAATGCCAGGTGTATAATATTCGTTAAAGATTGATTTCACCAATATCTACTATAAGATTTCCATATCTTAATAGCAAAATTTCATAGCCTTTAAAAAAATCATCGATTTTATTCTTATAATCAATGATTGCATCTTTTCTCCAAGTCAATAAATATGATTTATGACACATTAAATTATCAAATAATGTTGCCGGATTTATAAAATGAATATCTTTTGTCTCTCCAATTCTGATTTTATCAAGAGCCACATCAACTAAAACCGCATCCTCATTATAATATGTTTTTAATAAATTCACATAAAGTTGATAATAAGATTGAATGGAATTCAACATTTGGTCATATCCATCAATACGTTTGAATTCAAACCAAGGATAGTCATTGGTTTCGAATCTTGTCCATTGGTCATAAACCAAATTTTTATAATTGATAAGATTAATGGTGATTTCAGTACGCAATGATTGGTCAAACTCACGAAAATATTCAGATGAAGAATTTGTAGGCGAATCCATAGAAAATATCCTATAGATATGCTTTTATTTTTATATTATAATACTACGGGTAATTTTGAAACCACTATGGGAATGTGTTGTAAGGGAATGGGGGTTATGGGAATGTGTTGTAAGGGAATGGGGGTTATGGGAATGTGTTGTAAGGGAATGGGGGTTATGGGAATGTGTTGTAAGGGAAGGGGTCGTAAGGGAAACTATAATAAGGGAAGGGGGTCGTAGGGGAAACTATAATAAGGGAAGGGGTCGTAGGGGAAACTATAATAAGGGAAGGGGTCGTAGGGGAAACCGTAGGTTTCCCTACATTAGTACGACGATGGTAATGCTGCCAAACATAATTTGATTTCCCCCAAACTTGCTACATCATATTTTACTATTAATGGCAAATTATTACCCAAATACATTTCCAAATGACTACAAAGAGGCGTACATTTAATAAAATTATTCAAACTTTTTAAAGAAAATTCACCTTGAATTACAACCGAAGGATCTTGTTTCGCCAAAAACTCCATATGTCCTTTTGTCTCCGAACGTGTCGCCTTTGTTTTCGCAATATTTCCAACACAAGTAAAAATAATATCATCACCTACGGATTTAATCTCTACTCTCTCTGATAATGAATATAAATCACGCACTATTTTTTGAAAATCAGCCGTTGGCAAATTAATAATTGTCGAATAAGGAACATCCGGAATAATAAGTTCTTCAGAATCAGGTTCAATTAATTTCATCTTATGATTATAAGTTTGATTTCTCTCACGATTATCAAATTCTAATCCAAGATGGGATACAATTCCATCATGATAATCTTCACGATCTATATAAATCGAAAGTGTATCGTCATTCGACATTGTAGAGATTAACTTGAATAAATAAACAGTATTGGTACAAATTACAATCTTATCCGGTATACAATTATATTGTTCGAATTTATTAGCATGTAATGTAACACTTACAAGAATTGTATGAGTCTTATCAAAATTAATAATCTTCATGCCTTCTTTAGTAAAAGTAATGGTCGCATCTAATAATATATCTTTAAGAGCAGTTGTTAGATTGCGAATCGGCTGTATTTGAACAGTCTTAATTGTTAATACATTATTCATTTCGTTCATTTTATAATAATAGATTTATAATCCGTTTTTTTATATCAAATTACGCCCAATAAATCATTATTAGCAATAATATCCCTAAAATAAAACCAGTATGAACATAATATCTCCATTTTTTATTATTCTTATAAATATCAAGAGGTGTAGGCGTATATTTTTCAAAATAAGACGCCATCGATTGATTTAGAGATAATATTTCTTTGTCCAGCATTTTATTGTATTGATTATGAATAAAATTTGTCCATCGAATTAATGAATCTTTACTTTTTAGATAAGGTGTTATCGGATACTTATCCAACATTTCACTAAATCGTTTACCCATCTCAACATCCGGTATAAAAAGTGGTAAATTCATGAAAAAATCATAATATTTACGTGTGATTACCTCATTTGGATAATCAGGATAAGTTAATGCGACACTATGAATAAAAAACCAATACATTGGTCCCCAGATTTTTGCATCGTATTTCATACTAATATAATACTTTCATCATTATTATTGGGACCGCGATTATAATATTTTCAGGCCAATATGTATATGGAATCTTTACCTGTGGCTGAATCTGCTCCTGTTAGAACTACACGTAAACATAAAAAGAATTTGATAGATAAAATATCGGGTGTTATTAAACATTTTGAACAACAACAATCCAGAAAAATTACTACTTTAGAGAAAAAAGTGAAAACAATGAAACATAAAATGAATGAACTCCGAAAATCAAAAACTAGCAAAAAAACAACCAGAAGACATGTCCGAAAAGTAATGTCTGAACCAGTTCCAATGCCTTCACAAGAACCTATTCCCGAACCTGAACCTATGCCCGAACCTGAACCTATGCCTGAACCTGAACCTATTCCCGAACCTGAACCTATGCCCGAACCTGAACCTATGCCTGAACCTGAACCTATGCCCGAACCTGAACCTATGCCCGAACCTGAACCTATGCCTGAACCTGCATCTGTTCCTGAACCTGCATCTGTTCCTGAACCTGCATCTGTTCCTGAACCTGAATCAACGTCTGTACCTGAACCTACCTCTGTTCCTGAACCTACCTCTGTTCCTGAATCAAAGTCTGTTCCTGAATCATCGTCTGCTATAGAATCATCGCCTGCTCAAGGTTCATCGCCTGCTCAAGGTTCATCGCCTGCTCAAGGTTCATCGCCTGCTCAAGGTTCATCGCCTGTACAAGAATCATCACCACAACCTGAAACAAATACTACACCCAATACTGTTGGTGGTCGAAGAAGACGCAGTCATCGAAATAAAATGTATGTGGTTGGAGGTTCCGGATACAGAAGATTTTAGACATTTGATTCTAAATAATGACTCCTACATAATGGTACATAATTATCACTACCAATCACAATTTGTCCTTTTTCATTGGTAATACGATGTGAAAATATGGCTTTCTCACCGTTTCGACAATATACACAAAGAGATTGTAATTTTATAACACGGTCTGAAAATGGAATCAATCGTAATAAATCACCAAATACTTCTCTCTTGAAATCTCCATCTAAACCACAAATATACACGTGTTTTTTATCTCTTTCTACCATTTGTTTTACACTCTCTAAAATATCAGGAAAAAACTGTCCTTCATTGATAAATACAGCATCTGCCTTCTTATAATCAGCCTCTAAAAACACTACACTTATCGTTGTTGTAAACATACATGGAATACGTAATTGACTATGTGTACTTAATTCGCTATCACTGTATCTCGTATCCGCAGAAAAATTAATAGCAAATACAGATTTTCCAATCGTCTTATACATATTATAATATCGAATCAATTCAGTTGTTTTTCCAGAATACATTGGACCAAGAATCAATTCTAAATAACCGTTGTTTAGTGTGTTTGGGAGGTGAGCGGACATTTTTATTTATTCGAGAGATATTTTTATACTCTTGAACATTTTCTCTCTTATTATTAGATGCATATCGGAGGAGTCCTCTCTCGTAAAACAAAAAAGAAAATATCAAAAGAATTATTAAATATAACAAAACAAGATGCCATTGATTCTTTTCGAAAATTAAAAACCGTTCGTTGTAAAAAACAAAAACCAATGGCAAAAATTGGCAATGATTTTGTCAATTATTTCACACAATTTGAGAGATTACATACAACCGGAAATAAAGGTATTGATTTCTTTGATTTCTATGATAAACGTTCAACTTATAAAAAACAAAGATATATACAAAAAATGCTCGATTTTTATAGGAAAAAACAAGGCCGACACGAAAAAGATCCTCGTGTATGGAAATATATTTTCAATATGTATTTCGGGGCTATTAATATTTTTAAACCATTGAATGCTATGGATATATATTGCCGTTTCCAGCCAACCGCTATTTTAGATTTCACTATGGGATGGGGTGGACGTATGGTCTCCGCAATTGCTTTAGATATTCCACGATATACTGGCATTGATTTAAATCGTAAATTACAAAAACCATATCAAGATATGATAAAAACATTGAAACATGCGGGAGAGATGAAAAATACAGTGGTTGATTTGCGTTTTCAAGATGCGACAACTGTCGATTATTCTGGGATAGAATATGATATGGTTTTCACCTCTCCACCATATTATAATATTGAATTATATCGAGGGACAGGAGCAAAATCCGAAGAAGAATGGAATCGCGAATTTTATATTCCTGTGTTTACAGAAACAATGCGATATCTGAAAACGAATGGACATTATTGTTTGAATATACCGGAGAGGGTATATAAGTCGGTTTGTTTGCCATTATTCGGGAAATATTGGCAAAAAATCGCGTTGAGGAAAAGCAATCGAATGGATAGTCCATATAAAGAATTTATTTACATTTGGAAAAAATGATACATACCTCTTTGCACCTATATAAATTCTTGTTGCTATTATATAATGGCAAAAACAAAATTTTCGAAACGAAAACAAAAAAATAAAACAAGGAAAACTAAAAAAATCAAAGGTGGGGCGCCACATAAATTTAGTACAAAAGAAGAACTTAAAAATGCGATTTACCAATTTTGTAATATACAAAAAAAAGCGGGCGCAATTCGTAAATATGGACGTATACAAAAATGGGACGTATCCGCTATTACAGACATGTCATATTTGTTTAGTAATAAATCCAAATTTGATGATGATATATCAGGGTGGAATGTATCAAATGTAACAAATATGGCATACATTTTTTTTGGTTGTACAAGTTTCAATATGCCATTAGATAGTTGGGATGTATCAAATGTGACAGATATGAAAGGTATGTTTTGGAATTGTGTTGCATTTAATCAACCCTTGAACAGTTGGAATGTATCAAATGTTACAGATATGAATTCTATGTTTTCAAATTGTAAAAATTTTAATCAACCCTTGAACAGTTGGAATGTATCAAATGTTACAGATATGTATCATATGTTTTCTCATTGTACCGTATTCAATCAATCATTATCATGTTGGAATGTTAGTAAAGTATCTAGGATTACCGGTATTTTTAATAAAACTAGTCTTAATAATTTAGACGATGAAGAACTCGCTGAAAAAATATTTCTCATCGATTGGGATTTAAATGTAAATGCAAATGCAAATGATATCCCAATCAGCGTAGACGCGTTGTTTGAACTCTCGAGAAAGAATATGTTTTATAATGATTTTGACCGATTCAATCGAATTAAAGAACTTAGAAATAGAATACAAAGCAAAATAGAATCAAAATGCATTAGTGAATTGGGTGTAAAACGAAATTTGCCAGATACTACAAAACCATATATTTTCAGTTTTTTACATCCGGAACAAACCGATAAATATGGAACTTCTGTAGCAAAAGCAGGACCTTCGGTAACCAGAGCAATGCAAACCCTCAAAGAAAAATTTGTGCCAAAAATAAAAAAACGAATTCATACACGAAAACATAAAGGAACCAATGAAGGAGACCTAAAAATAGATAACATTGAAAATGAATAGTATCGATAACGGGAAAATTGAATTAAATCGATGATAAAAAGCATACAGAAAAAATATATTATTTAAAAATAATGTATAGAAGAAATAAACAAAATTTTATACTTTTAGATATTTAGAATAAATTTACATTGGTATTATCATAGTTCTAAATATTTTCGATTGATATTATATGGCACAAAAACAAAACGAAACACGCGGAAAACGCGGAAAACGAGGAAAATTGGAGGCGTCAATATCCATAAATTGAGAAGCGCTATTGCAGAATCACGTACTCCAACATTTAGTGATAAAGAAGAACTCATAGAAGCAGTAAATGGATATTGTGGGATACCGTATACAAAAAATAAAGTCGTGACGAAATATGGAGACATCAAGTATTGGAATGTTTCAAACATTACAGATATGTCGGAGTTGTTTAAGGACAAAAATTTTTTTAATGAAGATATAAGTGGTTGGGATGTATCCAATGTGACAAATATGAGTTGGATGTTTGCTAACGCAACCTCATTTAATCAACCATTGAACAGTTGGGATGTATCCAATGTTAAAGATATGAGTTATATGTTTGCTAACGCAACCTCATTTAATCAACCATTGAATGATTGGAATGTATCGAAAGATGCTAATTTGAGGTATATGTTTTCTGGGGAAACTGGATTTTATCAGCATAAATATACAATTAATCATATGGCATTAAACCTATTTACAATACCAAATGACATTGACAGGAATATGCTTGAAAGTATGTTTATGAACATGTTCACAGGACAAGGCATTGTGCAAGCGCAAAAAAAAATACTAGAACAAAAGCGACTGCACGAATTCGCCAGAGCATCTCATAAACACCGTTCTCTTCGGGACCTGCAACCTGAAATCCTTAGTTATATAGTCGGTGATGAAAAAGCATCAGAACTAATGAAGTTGGCCGCAGAAAAACGTAAACAAATGCACGATGAATATCATGGTAAGCGCCAAAAAACAGAAACTAGTCAAACATTATAAAAATAGGAAAACAAAATATTATACTTTTAGACATTTAAAATAAACTCATAATGGAATTGGCGTGGTGCTGAATATTTTCGGTTTATATTATATATGAAAAATACAAAACGAAAAACTCTGAAAACACGAAAAACGCGGAAAATTGGAGGAGAAAAAATAAAAAAAAAGTTTGAAGACAAGGTTGAACTCAAACGTGTGATTATTAAGTATTGTTCAGAAAAAGATAAAATAAGTCGCTATACAAAGAATTATAACAAGCCGACAGAAGCTCAGAAATATGTTAGTAATGTCATAAAAACGTATGGAGAACCTAAGAATTGGGACGTGTCAAATATCACAGACATGAGTCATTTGTTTTTTGACAACCGCAATTTTAATGAAGATATCAGTGGTTGGGATGTATCGAATGTAACAAATATGAGTAATATGTTTAATAGAGCAAGTTCGTTCAATCAATCTTTAGAAGAATGGGATGTATCGAATGTAACAGATATGAGTAATATGTTTAATGGAGCAAGTTCGTTCAATCAATCTTTAAAAAAATGGAATGTATCGAATGTAACAAATATGAGTAATATGTTTAAGTACGCAATTGCATTTGAGAATGATTCATATAAGGGAATCGCATCGAAACTATTTTCAATACCAAACCAAATTAGTGATGATATGCTTGAAAGTATGTTTACGAATGTGTCAACAGGGGATAATGTTAAAAAAAGACAAGAAGAACCATTTCTGAATGAATTGGCAAGAGCATCTCATGTAAAACCTACTCTTCGGAAACTACAACATGAAATTGTTAGTTATCTTGTTAGTGATAAACATGCGTCAGATTTCACAAGGGCTGTCGAAAAAAACCGTAAAAAAATACAAGACAAATATCATTCCAAACTCCAAAAAACAGAAACTAGTCAAACATTATAAAAATAGGAAAACAAAATATTATTATCTCTCATAATATTTTATTCAATGGATTATTCTGCTTCTTCTGAAATAGTAACATCTATTTTAGATAATATTATTGATGATATTATTAAATTCAGAGAGATTCAATGTCTCGTTTTAAATGGTGGTGGAATCAATTTATTAACCATGTATCGTGAATTGAAAACCCTCCATGAAAATGGCATGTTTAGCCTTTCTAAAATAAATTCTTTTTATGCGACATCATCGGGTACTTTATTAACTATATTATTATCTCTCCAACAAGATTGGGAAACTTCGACGAATTTTATTATTCATCGTCCATGGGGTCAATTATTCCAGATACAATTTATGAAATTATTCGATTATTTCCAACAAAATGGCGTATTTGATTTGTCTCTTGTGCGTAATATGTTAAAACCATTATTTGACGCAAGAGATTTGAATATCGATACGATTACTTTTGAGGAATATAAAGAATTCGTCGGAGTATCACTTCATTTTTTTGCGGTTTCGATGTCTGATTTAAAAGTAAAAGAATTCTCTCCGACTACCACGCCGAAAGTAAAAGTAATAGAGGCGATTCATGCGTCATCGGCACTTCCTATTTTATTTCAACCTATCCAGATTGATGGAATTAGTTATATCGATGGTGGATTTTTATGTAATTATCCATTATTTGAATGTTTGGCGGGAGGTGAATACGCACCGGGAGAAATCTTAGGATTAAAAAATACTTGTTGCGGAGAGAATACCATGTATAAAACCGAATTTAATTTGTTTCAATCTCTTATTTATTTGATGAATTTACTGATTGTGAATATTCAAGATCATCGTATGTATCATTGTGGAAAAACAGCAATAGAAGTAGAAGATATTTTGAATAAAATGCGAGAGGTAATAGAAATACCTATAGAAATGGATTTCATAGATTACGATGAAATCCTAAAAGTAGCAAATGATAAAAATAAAAGAATTGCTATGATGTCAAATCCAATTATTTGAAAAATCTCTTGAACGGATTTTTCTTATTTGAACGTGGTTTTTTACGTTTTATTGTTTTGGATTTATTTACTATGGATTTATTTACTTTGGATTTAGATTTGGATTTAGTTTTGGTTTTATTTGTTTTGCCTCTCACACGAGAGATTGAAACAGTTGGATTCGATTTTCGTTTGGTTAATGAATGTCGAGTAAATTGAATCGTTTTTACGCGTTTTCCTTTTGTGGCAGGAATATATTTTAAAAACCATTCTTCATATGTTCTTGTTTTCGGTTTTAATTTTTTTATCATTTCATTTTTTTCGATACGCATATCATCCAATGTCTCTTGTTTTCCATAACATTTCATCGGAAATCGTTTTAATAATCCAGTTTGTTTGAGAGGATTTTTTTGTTGAATATAATATAAATAATTTGCCATACATAAAATTCTATCTTTATAATGATAATTATATCCAGTATACATAAATGCCAAATAAAATGCCATCAATGTTTCAATCGACGCCACCCGTATATTTTTCTTTTCATCTGGCAATTCAATCGTATTATAGCTATGACATGAAACTGGTTCATATAAATATGCGATTGGATGACCATGTACCGTAATTTCCTTGTGTCTTGGTATATATTCACCTAATTGTGGATGTTCAATTACATTCGTTTCCTCGAATCCTGCGTGTTTCAATGCCTTTTGAATATTTTCCGCTCCCGTATCAATATTTTCCAATAACACATCGAAATCTGGATTTGTCATCGATTCTTTTACAAATCCACGCAATTTTGTTCCGAATACATGGACAGAGTATAAATTAGTTGCGTATCCACCAAAAAATACGGCATTTAATGCTACCAATTCATCTCTCACAATTTTAAAAATAGATTCACTTTCTTCTTTTTTTACATTTTCCATTTTACGCTGAAATTCGATATGACCACATTTTCCTTTTTCAATTGGATGAACACTATTTAAAATTCTTAAACGTTTGTATACTTTCTCCCATCGTGATATATCACCTTGAGGACGTGATAGTTCTAAATACATACCCATACGCAAATAATCCGGAGACGCATAATAAATTCCATCTACACGCATCGCCTCTTTCTTCAATTCACCATATAAAATCGGATCTAAATAAGTAATGTCTGCGATTCCAATAAAATTCACAAATACCTTATAAGTCCCATGATGAACACCTGCTCTTGCCTCTACTTCTTTATATCCATGTTTTGAATAAATATCTGCCAATTCTTTTGCTGAATCCAGCGCAGTTGGTGAATAAAAATCATAATCTGGAATCTCTACATCCTTGTCATAGAATTGTCGATTTTTTGGGAGAATATTATTGATTGCTGTTCCACCATAACATATAAACTCATTCTTCTTTAAAAAATCTTCTAAAATACTTATCATTTTCGAAATTGCAGGGTTTGATACCTGTTTTTTCCCTTGTTCGCGTTCCATTTCATCAACACGTTCACGCAATATCGCCAATTCTTGTTCTTCTTGATCTTTTATATCTGCCGATTTTGCCTTCATATAGAAAGAACCTACGGTTCTCTCTTACTCTCTCCCTTTCTTATTCTTTTGTTCTTTACCTCTTATTCTTTTGTTTTTGTCCTCTTATTCTTTTGTTTTCGTCCTCTTATTCTTTTGTTTTCGTCCTCTTATTCTTTTGTTTTCGTCCTCTTATTCTTTTGTTTTCGTCCTCTTATTCTTTTGTTTTCGTCCTCTTATTCTTTTGTTCTTTACCTCTTATTCTTTTGTTCTTTACCTCTTATTCTTTTGTTCTTTACCTCTTATTCTTTTGTTTTTTACCTCTTATTCTTTTGTTTTCGTCCTCTTATTCTTTTGTTTTCGTCCTCTTATTCTTTTGTTCTTTACCTCTTATTCTTTTGTTTTTTACCTCTTATTCTTTTATTCTCTCTCTTATACTATTTCGGAATCATCGCACAAACTGATTATGTAATTACATAAATCTAGATTGGATAGATATATATCAATAAATTCATCAGTTATTGGATTCTTTTTCCATCTTATCTGGACATATCCAAAAGAGTCCATCGTTGGATAAACCGTCATAAATTCTATACCAGGACATAATTCTTTCAAGGTATTCATTACTATTTCAATCATATCCAATGTTACACATTCATTATCAAAATAAATATTATAACGCACAACACCATTCTTATATTTTTCTATAAATGTTTCGAATGCTATCCATAGAAAACCTCTCACTCGAACATTATTACAACTATACATATTTGATACAATCGGATATTTAGAATATATCCCCGATATTTTTTGATAATACTCCAAATTCATTATTCTAATTTTATAATCAAATCAATCATATTAACCACCATTCAATCAATTTTACTATCTATACATACTATATGACAGATTGGACTCATATTAATCCGAAGTCAGGAATGGATTTATTACAAACATTATCGGAAGATGCATCCACTGGTGATAAAACAAGCGTGACCCATCTAAAAGGATTATTAAAGAATATATTGAAAGATGATGACAGCATACAATTATATGGAACAATGATAGAATCTTTTAGAGCCATAAAACATATAACTTTCATAAATTCAACAACTGGTACATCATCATCATCATTCCGAAATTCATATATAATCGAATCTTGGAAAAACATTGCGGAATCAATGTATACTATATCCAATAATCCGGATAAATATAAAAGTGTTATTACGGATATCACTTATTTCAGTAAGTCTTTTTTTCATTTTATTTATAACGAATTGGATACCTATTTTAAAGATGACCATAATAATCTGATTCGTATTTCCAAATTTGTTCCTTTCCATCCAATATTAAAACCACTTAGTTTATTGTTATCCAATCGAATCTATTACAATAAAATAACTGCAAAGGACGCAATTTCTATAATTGAACTATCATACAAACACCAATTCGCACTTTCAGAAATTATTCTACAATTAATAGAGATTGATAAAAATAAACCAAAAAAAACAATTATAATTGATAATATTATTGCGTTATCATTATGGAGAGAAGATTTTGATATGATGAACGATTCCAACCTAAGCAACAAGTTTTCAGGACTAATTTTCATTTGTATTATCGGTCAAGAACTCAAAGAAGTTCCGGATTTCCTTAAAAAATATAACAATGTCGTTTATTTGAATCTAGATAATAATTCGATTCAAAATTTGCCCGACGATTTTAATATATGGTTTCCGGGATTGGAACATTTGATTATTACCAATAATAAATTAACAGAATTTCCACAAATTATACGCAAATTTGAATCATTAAAGCGATTCGATTCGGATTTCAATAATTCTGAACGCGATTTTTTTCTAGGATACCATACAAAAGAAAATACATTAACAAATATTATTGGATTGATTCGACTTCATATAAATACTACTCCAAATATGCCCGCTGAACAAATATCAAATACTTATTTGGGTTATGTTATTAATGATATATACATTACACGTTTTCATGGAAATGTGTATGATATTGCCTCTGTCATTATAAATTTGAATAAAGATTTATTCAAATATGAAATGGTAAAATATATCTTCGGATTACTTAAACCTGAAGACGCAAATCAACAAAATTTAATAAATAATAGTAATAGTATTCAATATAATGAAGGATTTCGGTTAATTGATTTATATTTATATATACCCAAAAAAATTCGTGAAAGAGAAGACCCTCATAGTGAATTATACAATATTCTCAAATCCAAAACCACTGAATATAAGTCTTTATCACCAGTTTCACTTATAGAATCTCCATCCGGTAGAATTTATAAAAAACCACCGAAATCATCAATGTCAAGATATGAAATTATAATTTCTATGCACGGAACCGTTTCTAATACTGATACAGAGACTATCGACAATAAATTTCGAAATGTAAAATGGATAGCATGTCGAGGCAATGTACTGGCTACAAACAATATACAACCTTTCAATCAACTTATATGTGATGACCATATAGAAAAAATAACAGATGCCAGATTTAAAACTGGAAAACCAATCACTATTGAAAAACTTGGTCTCGTTGTTGATACAAATAATAAACTAGACATTGATGATGATAAAGGCATTTTTGTTTGTGATAAACATGAACATACTTCTACGAAAATATGGAATCCTTTTGATATAAGCACTCAATTGCCTAGCGGATTTCAACGAGATAATATGGTTTTATTTACAACTCTTAGAGAAGCAATCACGTTTATCTATGGCGAATTGAAAAAACGCGGCATTAATCCAAATCAATGTGACCTTATTGTTTCAGCATGTAGAAATGTCGCTTATGAATCCACACAAATTATACAATATGCGCGTCCTAGACATCGAACCCGCAAACATGTTCCGAAACCTGTATCAAAAATTCGAACCCAATACACAAAAAAACGTACACCAAAATACAAAATGTCATCATCAAAGTAAACGCACGGTTTCTCTTATTGTATTTGCCCACCAACTAAATGTACTATTCGCTACTATTAATTCATCACATTTCGACATTGCTAACATTTCCTCCCAATCCGTCGCCATTTTTTTTCGTTTTAATTCGCCATATATTTTGCCTGTTAGAATCACAGGAATTCTCTCATTCACTTCTTCCCAATCTTCATCCTCGCAAAAATAATAAATTAGCGTCGATGAATCTGTCGATATGCCGATTAATTTGTCTTGATAATAACTATTCGGGAGAATCGGATGAATATCAGGATAATACTTGTAATCTCCAATACGAAAATGAATACCAATTGTTTTTTCGGTTGATTCGGCCAGGATAGATTCCATTTTTTCAGGGATTCTTAATAACTCAATTGTCTCTCTTATTGTATTTTCAAAATATTGGATATTTTGGAAATATCCATGAAGCAAATAAATATTATAATTTTCGGAAATTGGCAACTCTATTGGAGAGAAATCTGTTGGAGAACCTGGCTCTTTATATTCATAGATACGACAGGCATCTATCGATTCTTCTAATAATAAATTATATTCGGTTTCCGAGAGCAGAAATGGACCTAAAGCATCCAAAAAAGAATCCCAATAAGTATGACGATTGTTTCCGAGAGCATAAATACGTTTGAAACGTGGTGTAAGACCGTATTTGGAAGCAATCGCAAATGTTGTGAATATCTGATATAATTGATTTCCTAATCCACCGAAAATATGACAAGTAATAAATGGATAAGACATATGTTGAGAGAGAGGGAATCTATAACTTTGCGTTGATAAAAATTGGATTGTATTAAACGACCGGCAATTAAGGAAAGAGATAATAAAAGAGTATAAAATGGTTATAAAAATAAAGAGGAGGGTGTAAGAGGAAAGAGTGTGAAATGGTTATAAAAATAAAGAGGAGGGTGTAAGAGGAAAGAGCATAAAATGGTTATAAAAATAAAGAGGAGGGTGTAAGAGGAAAGAGTGTGAAATGGTTATAAAAATAAAGAGAAGGGTGTAAGAGGAAAGAGCATAAAATGGTTATAAAAATAAAGAGGAGGGTGTAAGAGGAAAGAGCATAAAATGGTTATAAAAATAAAGAGGAGGGTGTAAGAGGGAACCCTAGGTTCCCTCTGTATGGGAAAAAAATGTGTTCCAGGTTTATTTTGTATTGAAAACATGACATTATTCGTATTAATATTTTTATTGATTGTGGTTATTTACATTTACTATACACAAACTAAAAATGCGATGAATCCGATTATTATCATGAATACTGATGGGAGTGGAAGAATGCCTCCAGGAACGGCAGATATTTATGGTGATGGACCTTTAGGAAATGTTTCTTCGGGAGATATGTATCGTCCTCCACAGAATAATATGTGGTCGTCTCCTGCCGAGAAACGATTATTTGGAGGAGAACATCCAAGAAATCGTAATGAGCCGTATACTCAAATTGGTATTTTAACAAGAACGAATGGGGCTGAAATGATATTGCCATTGATGGGTCGTATTTTAGACGGTCGACGAAGTAAAATGCAATATTATACATTATCGAATCAAGGAGCAATACAAAGCAAATTGCCGGTAAGTCGTAATGGACGCAGTTGTACAGGAGAGAATGGATGCGATGAAATTTCGAATGGAGACACCGTATACGTACAAGGATATGAAGATGTATTTAGAGCCACAATTTATGAGAATAATACATTTTATTATTAGAGAGAATATAGGTGTAAAGTAGAAATATATAATTATTGTATAATAGAATAATTATATAGAATGGCTCAAGAAAAACACCAATTTATATATTTATATAAGGTAAATTTAAATAATAAGGAGTTAACCCAAACCCCAGAATACGTGTTTTGCTATTCAACCGCACAAATAACAATGAATTTTAATAATTTGTTTTTTACATTAAATCAGTTATCAGATAGAACAAATATTCAGAGTGGTCAGGTTGAATATTATTCTATCCATTTAAAGCCTGATGTAACTGTTACATGCTATGACATTAGTGGCAATGATCCTGAAAATATGACTTCATTTAATATTAGCACTGATGCAAAAGATACCGACACCATCCGTGTGTTTTTAGTTCCAACCAATAATTTTCCGACACAGAAATCAACTGATAATGATAATGATGTATGTAGTAATTATTTAAAGTGTTATTATACATATGGTGAAATTTATTACAATAATAGTATCATAAATTCAACTGACCCTATTTATGAATTTGATATTAATAATAATAATAATAATAATAAAAATAATAAAAATAATAAGAGTTGTCCAGAATTGTTTAATGAATTAATGATGAGAGCATTAAGTCAAATTCAAACATTTCAACATATGTATAATCACTATAATGATTTGGTAAATAAAAAAACGTATAATAATAATAATAATAATACCAATTTTTATAATTTGTTGAACAATGTAAAAACAAATATTTTGGGAGAACCGAAACCTGAAAATGGAAGTGAATCGAAGGTTGCAGACGGAAGTAGCCTGAATGCTGAAAATAAAATTGAAGAGAAAAAAGAAGATGACATTGATAAAAGTAACAATAAAAATGAAAGTAAAACGACTAAACCATTAAGTGATAAAATACGAGATTTTTCAAATACAATTAATAAACTATTTTCAAAGAAGTCCATATTGAGTTTAAATTGGATGGAACCAAATACAATGAAAACCGAATTGTACAAATTAGCATTAGAATTGAATAATAAACACACAACCAAACCATTTGATGGTTTGAATTTTTATATGAACATCATATTTTTATTTTATGTAAATCTAAGTTTTATTAGTAAAAATGTTCCTGTTGCTATATCTGAAAAATCAATATCAGATGACAATAGACGCCAACGATTAAATCAAATTTATAAAGATATTTATGATTATTACCATGCGGCTGGTTTCAATACAACCGATACATTTTTTAAAGTAAAACACGACACAAGTATGTTCGTAGACCATTCAAATTATTATAATAAACTTGTATTCGATCAACATAACGAATTCAATGTATATCAAGGAGATATGAAAACAACAAAATCAATTCATATTTTAGATTTTTGCAATGTTATGAGTTCAATAAGAAACCCAGACGACAACAACAAAGATTATAACTTGTATGAGCCCATTATGAAAATTACATTGAAACATTTGGTCGACAATGCAGTCATGTTTAAAGCAATAATCGATGCGAAACTAGAAGCCCCTCGCGTTGGTGGGATGATTTCTTATTTGAAAATTACAAACTTTGCCGAAACAGGTAAAACAGGAATTGCAAACTATAATGAACGATTTCAAATAAAACTGAATGACCCTTCCGACCCAACCGCAGTGCGTGTTAATTATTTAAATGATGGGTTTTCTTATTATACCGAAGAACGAAAAGAACGAAAAATTAACGATGTGGATTCTTTGAGAGAAGAATATGTCTTTGGAAATTTTGATAGAGTATTCGACCCTAAACAAAAGAACATGATGATTGCAAGTGGTATGGCGCAAGTCAATAATGAACTAGAAAAGGGCACCCCTGTAATGATTATTGGATATGGCGCAAGTGGTTCCGGTAAAACATCGTCACTGATTAATTACTATGATGGAAGAAAATCAACGGATGGTATTTTAATTGATTTATGCAAAAAATATGCACCCACCTATTCAACTTTTGAATTAACTGTCCAAGAGATTTTTCAAACCGATGAACCGATTCCTGACAGTTTATCTAAGAGTGTTAATGAAGAATCTAAAGATAGTGAAGATGAATCTAAAAGTGATGAAGGTGATAGTATATGGGATGTTAAGGTCGACGCCCCGCCAAATACAACCGATATATATCAGTATAAAATCCAAAATAAAAAACCATTTATCTTTGAATATAAAAAAGAAGAAATTAAGTTAGTTAATAATAATAATAATAATAATCAGTATGACATTAGACATCGATACAATCGTCATATGTTTATACAAGGGTTTTTTGAACCAAGCAAAACTATTACTAGCGGAAAACAATATGAAGTTGAAGAAAAAACAATAATAAAAAATGAAAAAAATGAAAAAAATGATACCATGTACGTAGCAAAAAGAAGACAAACATTGAAAGAGGGTATTCAATTGGGAGAGGCAATTCGTTTAATGGTTGATATTGATAGATATACGAAAGCAACTACAAATAATCCTCAAAGTTCACGTAGTCATTGTATCGTTTATATCAAAATGAAAAATAATAATGATTTTAAAACATTGATTATTGGTGATTTTGCGGGTGTTGAAAATACATTTGATGATAAAGATTATAAAACTGCTGAAAAAATGATTGGCATCAAGCATCAATATTCTACCGAAAAGTATATGCAACAAAATATTGGCAAAACTGACCAAGGTAGTAGTAGTCAACATGTAAGTAATTATTTACATAATTTTGATTATAATGATAACAATGTATCGAAATATGATTATATGTATGGTGGAGCAACAATTGCAGAAGTTGAAAATGAAGTTACTTTTGATGAATTGTATATTAGAGATTATTTCGTGACAACTGGAAATCAAGTAAATAATGGCATTTATGACGCAAACCAGTTAAATGCCCCGTATAAAACAATTTACGGTAATTCTAAATCTAACAATACATTGCTTTCGCGAATTGTTGGTAATGAAGACTCGACTGATAATACAGCCCCGAAATATAGTTATAAATATGTTAACAAATATGATGAATACAAAAATACTAATTATCATTTTTCATTTGATGAATTTTTCAATAAATATGTTGGTACAGATGCAAGTGCTACACGTGTGATTAAACAAATGTTGAAAGATGTTGGATTGAGTGGACTGAATTTCGATGATATTTTTCCAAAGGAAACTGAAGTTGCTAAGCCAGCATCCAATGCTAAGCCAGCATCCAAAACAGCATCCAATGCTAATACAACATCCAAAAAAGGCGGTGAAGGTTCAGATGATGAAATGACGGGGGGTATTGTGTCAAATAGTGAATTTGAACAAAAAAGTGAAAAGTACAAAACATTAAGTAACAGATATAATAAATTGTGGAAATCCATTTATACAAATAAAAAAAACCCTATAGAGACATACGAAAAACCAACATACAACATTCATAAAGATAGAATATCAATGGATATTGCCAATTTGCGTGCTGCTATAACTCATCTTGAAGATATTAAGCCTATACCAAAAACGGATGATATATCGCAAACCTTAGTACAACCACCCTCACAGAGTCCTCAACAAATCAAACACCCTGAAGAAAGCAAAACCCTATCCGCTCAATCATCGCCACTCACCAGAGTCACTAGTGACACTAAACAAATCGCACAAAGAGTCCTAAGAGTCCCAGAACCAACCAAAACTACTGAAAAATATTCGAAAATTCATGAATATTTGTATTCGGTTGCAACCGTTCCTCAAGAAGAAGAACAAAACGGACTACAAACACTGTTAGGAATACAAAAAGATGGTCCATTCCACAAATTATTGGAAAATATAAATCGCTATTATAATATTAAGTCGGGTGTTTACTTGGGTCCTAATGTTGCAAAAAAATTGGATTTTATTAAGAGTCAAATGCATATTAATGATGGTGAAGATGTTCAAAAAAAATATGCTGATTATATTCTATCTCTAGACAAAATTGACTATTTTAAATATCCACCAAATGATAGATATGAAGATTATGACAAAATGATGGCTGAAAGTAATAAGAGATTGAGTTATATAAAACGATTTTTACGATGCAACACCCAACCTGCAAGTTGTTATGACAGTTCTCTTGAAACTATGTATACTTATGTTACCTTAAGTCAACATAATGACAGCACCGTATCTATTATTAATGACAACACCGTATCTATTGTAATAAACTACATACAAATGATAATTTATTTTTTTAAAAAAATAGATATTAAGAAGTCCGAGCCTGATTATTCAGTTCGCATTAAAAATTCGATATATGACATATTTCATTTAAAAAATGGAGACAATGATCCTAATATGAAAATAAAACAAATACTTATGGAAAATTTTGCATTTATTATTAATGCTGCCCATGATATTATTGTTTCATCAGAAAATTCCAATCAAATAAGTGTGACCAAAACAAACCCTATTAATATAACAGATAAAGCGATATCTAAAAATATGTTTGGTAATTTTTCCGCAATCAGTGATCCTGACAAAAGAAAAGTTGCTGTTTTATTGAAAAATTGGTTTAACCAGTTAAATTTAACGTGTGATAACGTTACAAACACGTTCAAATTTTTATGTCACGATATTGAGACAATTATTACTAGCACAATGAAGGTCCATGGTCCAGGAACATACGACGACCCTAAAGCCCTTAAAACCGCAATTCTAAATTCTTTCACAAATCCACGTGACATGCTTCCTTCATCAATTGGTTCTTTTGCGAATAAAATATTTCGGGTTGCTGCTGTATTATTCTACGATGAGGCAACAACTACATTTAATACTAACAATATAGTTAAAGACAGAGTTGAAAAATATTTTAAAGATAAGCAAACGTATGAAAATGTAAAAGAAATAGAAATAAAACTAACCGACGTTGATGAAGCTAGTAAAATCTATTGTAAAACTATTGAAAATTGGAAACCAGTTAAAATAGAAAACGCATCTCCCAGTGATTCTTTTAAATATTATCTTATCGTTGTTACTGAATTATTTCGACATTTAATACGTATTAAACTTGCCTATGTCCTATTAAAAGATGCTATAACACGTCGTAATTTGGAGGGTGAGTTTATTAATAAATCATTAAGTGAACTTGCCAATGACCTAAAAACCATATTCAATCATAAAACAAAACGTCTTACAAATGCATTTCCAAGTATGATTGAAGAATGTATTGATTGTTATGTCCCTCCAAAAATATATAGGTCTGTTGCTTTTGATTTATTAAAGACTGAACCCACAACAGGAGAAGAACCGTTATCAGTTATTATGAAATGTGTGAATGACTGGTTGAAACTATCACAATCAACACAATCACAATCACAATCAACACCATCGTATTTGGATTTAACGATTTGTCTGTTCTGTGTTTTGAATATATCGAGAGTTGCAAATGACCCGCCACCAGTTCCTTACATTAATGCTAACAAAGTAATCAGACAATTTAATGAAGGTATAATTCAAAAATCTGATTGGGATGCCCTTGTCCAAATGATAAAAGATTATCAATTAGATAATTTATTAATAAGAGAATCTACCATATATCCTCCCATAAGTTTCGATAAGGATAATAATAAATATAACGTTGCTACTGCAAATCAGGATTTAAATAAACAAATCAAATGGTTTTTTGATAGAATCCATAAACACAATCAATCATCTGCTATTGGAACTGTTGATTTCGTCGATAAACTTGTAAAACTAAACAAGGTTGAAAATGTATGTGTTATTGATAATGAGGATAAAACAAAATTCGATAAGTTATTTGAAACACCTTACCCAGATATTCGCACCACGAATGCCACTAAGAAATAACTTTTTGTACGAGTTTTGCTGGAATATCATTTATATATTTATTTACATTGTTTTGTGTCGTAACCTCACTTACACTTGTTGCCGTCGTAACATCAGTTGAAGTAGATGTGTTCGATGTTTTTGGTGCTGATAACATTTCTTCTAATAATTTATTTTTGGCTATTGCTTCTAATAAATTCACTAATGTATCCGTATTTATCTTTGAACCATCTGTGTCAGACGTTGGTTCTGTAGATTGTTGTAACATTAATTCACCATGTTTAATTAATAATTGAGCAATTGTTGTCAAATGCGCATCATCTGTTCCGGATACAGTTGTAGACGGCTGTTTCGCCATTTGTTCCGAAATTGCTCTGAGAGCACGTTCCTTTAATAATTCAACAAGAATATCGTCGGAACATTCTTTTTTCTCTTCATCTGGTTTTGATAATAATAATAATTTTCCATTCGCAATTAATAATTGAGTAATTGTATCATAATTCATTGTTTCTGTTTTTGTTTTTGATTCTGGTTCTGTTATAGTTTGTTTTAAAATTGCATTGAGAGCCTTTTCTTTTAATAATTCGATAATCACGTTGGAACAATCTGGTTCTTTTGTCTCTTCTGTTGGTTCTTCTATTTCTGTTTCTTCTGATTCTTCTTCTTGTTTTGATTTTTCCAACAATTCTTTTGCTTTTGCGATTAGTGCATCGTATGCGTTAGTAACAACTAAATTATCAATAGATTTATTCGTTATCGTGTTAACTAGATTAGATGCCATGATGTTTTTCATATTATTATTCACAATTTCAATTAATATTTTTTTTGCGTTTTCGATTAATTGATTATCATCTGTAGATTTTGTTTCGATATCTGGTGTTTTGGATTCTTCTTGTTCTGGTGTCACTTGTCCTTCAATAATTTTCTTTCCTTCGGCAATCAATGAATCAACAGCAGCATTAATTGCATTATCAATTACGATTTTATTCTCATCTTCGGGTTTTTTTTCTGCTGATTGAGCAATAATTGTTTTTCCTTGTTCAATCAATGCCTCAACTTGCGCATTTAATTCTTGGTCTTGTTTTTTCTTTGTTTCATCGTCAATCACTTGTTGTCCTTTTGTAATTAATTCTTCTGCTTTCCTTTTATCTTCTTCTTCTGCTTCTTTCCTTTTCTCTTCTTCTTCTGAATTCCTTTTCTCTTCTTCTGTCTTAACACTGTCCGCAAGTGTTGTCAATTCTGCTATCGCCTTATCAATAAGTTCTTTATCATTTAGTTCATCTTTTGTTACGATTATTTCAGGCGTTTGTATATTATTTAATTTTTTAAATATTTGTTCATGTTTTGCTTTTATTGAATTATGTATTACATTTATTAAAAAATCCTCTTTTTGAACAGCCATTATATAATTTTACTTATTCTTATTCTGGGTTTATACCCCATGTAATTATAGATTCATATATGTCTCTAAGATATATATGACAACAATAAATATTGCAAGTCCAACACAATCAAAAACGTCAGTAGTATCTTATAATTATCAAAAAACACAAATTGTCTCTACTGGCGATTCCTTTTATTTTCAAAGTCGTCTTCAAACAAATAATTTTAGCTATATTAATACATCATCACCAGGAGAGCCTAAATCTATCAAAGGCATTGCAGAACGTGGGTTTTTTATTCCCGAAACACATAATACAACGAACCCATCAATCATTGGAGAACTTATCATCGGACATAAAACCTATAGTGGTTCTACGTTTTTAGTTTCCTTTCCTCTTACACAAGGTGCTGTAAATCCGACAGAAATTGATAAAGTGAATCAAGGCACCGATTCAAGCAAAACATTATATCTCGATTTGAATTCATTAATTACTTATGATTGTCCTGGATGCAAATTGAGAGCCTATGAATACAAGGTCGGTGACAAAGACACTGATATTGTCCAAATATTCTACCACACAACACCGATTCAAATCAACGCTGCTATTGGAAAAACAACCAGTATCAGCGATATTATTAAAAATTATTGTGATTATCCCAGTTTCGCCTCTGGAACTGTCCAAAAAGCAATTGAAATTAGTGGACCGAAAGTGGAACGACCGATATCAATTACAGGAGGTGATAAAACTGGAAAAGGATCGAAACCAGAGCAAGAACAAGAAGATACCATGGATTTTTTTAATTTAAATACGATGATGAAACTAACTGTATTATTTGTTTCTGTCGCAATGTTTTTAGTGTTTATAAGATTTATTGAAATCCCAGTATTGACTGAGAATTTTGTTGGGACTCAGTTGTCAAACGGAATTGTGCTATATACTGTGATTTTATTTTTGGTTGCGATAACATTGCTCACATTGTTTTTAATAAGTCTTGATAAACAAGGTCGAGTCAAATCTGGAAAGAAATATTCAAAAATGCACAGTGCATCGGTTTATTTGTTCGTTGTTTTTGTTGCTCTAACCATCGATTATTCAACACATAATGGTTTCAAAGGATTGTTAGAGAAATTAAGTAAACAAAACACCAATTAATTTCTCACCGCCTGAACAAAAATCTTCGATTTTTGTCAGCGGTTTAAATAAAAATAATAAGACGACATGTCGTCTTATTATTTTTATTTAGAAATGTATGCAAACCTCCTCGCGTATGCAACTGCATACGCTCAGGCGGTGAGACATTAAATAGCATAATGAATACGATGTGTTTTTGTTATTTTTTGTGATTGATTCTTTCGATGATTACGTCTCGTTTTAGAACCACCTTTTAATCCTGTAAGAGATTGGAATGTCGATGCAGATTGACCCAAATTATTTAAATTGCCGAACATGCTTGGTTTCGACTGTTTTTCAAGTTCCGCCAATTTTTCTTTCACATTGTATCCTATAAGTTCCGCGTCCTTCGGTAAATCTAATGCTGCTTTTAATGCGCCTATTTTGGCTGTTTTAGCATCACCTTCAGGCCACCCCGATAAATCGACAATGTTTCCACTTGTATCTATCGACAACCCTTTAGTTAATTCTTTAATCATAGCTACTTTATTTATTCCTGGTATACTAATATTATTCGTGAATTGCTTGGTTTTTTCTGAAAGTTCTGCCAATTGTTTCTCTTCATTTTGTTTTAATTCTTCACGTGCTCCTTGATTTTTCGAAATCGTTGATAAATCAAGTTCTAATTCTTTATTGATTTCCTCTCCGATTCTTTTTCGATTTTCTTCTAATTTTTGTTTGGCTGCTTCTTCATTTAAAAACGATGACACAACTTTTTGGTAAGTTGCATCATCACCTTTAAGATTCTCTTTTAATCTCTCCAAATATAATTGATGAACTTCTAGATAAATGCTAGGATCACTTAATATGTATCGAAATGCTCTCCGATAATTAGAATCAATCACACTGTTCATAATTCCAGCAAGTTTCTCTCCGAGAGATTTTTTAATACCTGCCGAGAGATATTCTATTGCGGTTGTCATAAAACCTCCCGAACATTGTTCACCTTCACATGTTTGTTGTCCTCCAGTTTGTGTTTCTACAGGTGCTACAACAGGTGCTACAACAGGCGCTACAGCAGGTGCTACAACAGGTGTTTCAGGTGTTAAAAAAAGTTTAAAATTATTGACAAAATCATCTTTTGCATTGGTGAATGCATTCGATTGATAGATAGAATTGTCAGAGTTATATTTTGGTGAATCATCTTGGGGCACCACATCAAATACGAATACATGTTCTTTTGTGATTTCATTTATCAGTTCTTCATTAATTTTAATAATAATACTGTTAAGGCCTTCTTTTAAAGAGGTGATAAAATAAGATAATGCGAGACTTGCCATATTAATTAAACAGAAAATATAAGGTTCTGTTGTCCCACATATTCTCTCAATAATAAGTATTATGAAGATTTACATATTAAAACAGGGAATCATCGATAAAGTGTATGTATTAGGTGTCCAAGAGCCAACAGAAGAAAACAAAACCACACTACTAAATCAATTATTTAGCAAGGAAGAAATGGCCGATATCAATGGCATAAAGATTCATTATGTGCCTCAAATATTTATTTATCCCGATGATTCAATCTCTCAAATAAAGAAGAAAATAATTGAAATATTAGAAGAGCCATCACTTACTTATTTTGACCTCCATATTTTTGCTTTTATCGAGTATTATGCGAATTTCTTATCGATTTATCAAAACATTACACAAAATGAAAAACAGAGATTAACAAGAGAAAAATTTCAGCAGTTTTTAATCAATATTGATGTGAAACCGGAAATTATCGATAAATATTTGAATATGAAAGAGGCATCTATACCTGATTATAATACTTTAGTATCCATTGGCGCTATTCCTGGAATCGTCTCTCGCATTCATATTCCGACCGGATTAGGACAGCAATTTATGAAATATGATGATTTTTTATATAGTGCGAATCCGTATGATATTATACCAGGTTCAAAACCAGAATTCGTGGATGCGAAAAAAAACAGTCTTATGTTTTTCGAGAATCAATTATTATTGAATCATGGAACTCTAGTGAATAATGCGATTTATGTATGTACTGCTCTTGATGTATTTGATTATGTCGATAAGAATAATATTCATGCGGAACCGACTTATATTTCAAAAACATATTTTCATCATTTGGCGGATAGAGATATATATGATTCGAAATCTCTCCAACAAAAAAGAGAACAATTATTGAAAGAGAATAGAACCTTAGTGAATGCGCGTGTAATTCATCAAAATCAGGTTGTCGATTCCTTTTATCGTGTGTATCGCAATAAGAAAACGAATTTGACATATAAAGAGAAAGGAATCAAAGAATTCAGAATCGCAATACGGCCTTATGAGGCGGACAGAGTTGAATTGCCTCTCGAAGCAATCTTTAAAAATATACATTGTAGTCGAGAGATGCCTTTTATTAATTATAATCCCGGAATTAGACGTGATAATTTATATCGGTTTTTCAGTGAACGTATCTCTCGACATGGTAGAAAAATCCCGGCATTACCTAGAAATACGATTTCTCAATTGGCGAATACGACTGGTAAACATCGACAAATATCATTTTGGTTAGATGTCGCAAAATTAGTGATGGATTTGGAACCCACGGGAGATATCTTTGTAAGAGGTGCGTTTGAACGTGCTTTATCAACAGAGGAATTAAATAAGATGATTCGCACTTATGTAAATCCAGTGATTCAATCGATAAATGGGTATTTAAATAAAAGTGGATATCAATTGAGAGAATTTGTGAATATGGCGGATAATTTCGTAGATACGATTTCAATGGATTATGTGATGAATTTAGATTTGAAAAAGAAATTCACAATGGATATTGGATGTGTGGGTGTCGTGTTCGATATTATTCGAGATGAATTCGAAAAAGGAAAAGGCGCTATATTAAGATATAAACGCGTGGAGAATTTCAAAGAGATGAGTGGACAATATGGAATGATGTCAGAGGTATATCGTCAAACAGGACGTCAAGAGGATGTATTACAAAGTTTAATAGTGAATTATCAGATATCGATGGAAGAGGCTCTTGACATATGGCGTGATTTTTTAAAAGAAGT
>Ga0255211_1000041_pt1 | contig 43294 bp, 51 predicted proteins | sample Miss_Yuk_RepB_8d_FD_183036 | JGI IMG/M metagenome (GOLD analysis project Ga0255211, IMG submission 183036) | Freshwater microbial communities from Mississippi River, Louisiana, United States - Miss_Yuk_RepB_8d | ecosystem: Environmental > Aquatic > Freshwater > River | place: USA: Louisiana...
ATTGACGCCATTCCGGGCCAATGGGTTCAGACTAGCTATAACACACGGGGCGGCCAGCATCCAGAAGGGCGTCCATTACGCAAAAACTACGCTGGCATTGGCTATGTTTACGATAGTGTCAGAGACGCTTTCTACGCACCTCAGCCATACTCATCTTGGGCATTGGACGAAGAAACATGTTTTTGGAACCCGCCAACCCCACATCCAGCCGATGGAAACGCGCACACATGGGATGAGTCATCATTATCTTGGATTCCTGTTTCTTAATTTATGGCAAGAAAATCTGTATCACTCGCAGTAGGTCGCGGCGAAAAGTTGCCTGTGTCCAAAGGTGCAGGCCTAACAGCAAAAGGCCGAGCCAAATACAATCGAGCTACTGGCAGCAACCTTAAGGCTCCTGCGCCCAACCCAAAAACCAAGTCTGACGCTGGCCGTAAGAAATCATTTTGTGCTAGGATGGCTGGTGTCGTAGCCAAAGCAAAAGGCCCAGCAGAACGGGCTAGAGCAAGCATGAGACGCTGGAAGTGCTAATATGAAAAAAGGACTCTACGCCAATATCCACGCCAAGCGCGAGCGGATCGCCGCTGGCAGTAAAGAACGCATGAGGAAGCCCGGATCAAAAGGCGCGCCAACTGCAAAGGCTTTTAGACAATCGGCCAAAACGGCCAAGAAGAAATAGGTATGGACGAGTTCATCAGCAAGGTGCTCACCCATATCTTCGACCAAGGCTTGACGGTCTCCCTGCTGGCGTTGGCCCTGTACTATCTGCACAGCAAACTAAACAAACTAGAGGTAAAGATCTCAGAATGCGAGCAAGACAGACTCAAGCTCTGGGAACGAATCGCTCAACTCCACGACTAATCCTATGAAAGAACATCTCAAACAACCATCCACTTGGCTCGGACTTGCTAAACTTGGCGCTGCTGTTGGATTGTACAGCACTGGCATCGGTGGCGCTATTGCCCAAGGAGTTATGGCAATCTTTGGCATTATTGACGTAATCCGCAACGAGAAACGGTGATTGACGAGCGGTCAGCCAAGCACATTTCAACGCTGCTCCCTGAAGTACAGGGCGCATTTACAGCTTTTTTGCTCGATGCTAAAGAACTGGCAGCTAAAGACGGCTTGGACTACAGAGTCATCTGCGGTACTCGATCATGGAACGAACAGGCTGCACTGTACGCCAAGGGGCGCACTGCGCCGGGACCAAAGGTGACTAATGCCAAACCGGGATCATCGATGCACAACTTCGGACTCGCCATCGACTGCGGCGTGTTCAAGGGCAAAGTGTACATGGATGGCAGCACACCCGCTGACGCAAAGATCGCTGACCTTATGCATAAACAAGCCTCCACGCTGTGCGCCAAACACAAGCTCCGCTGGGGTGGCAAATTCAAGAAGCTGTACGATGCGCCTCATTTTGAGTACGATACTAATTATTCTCTTGCTGAGTTGCGTGTTCGCCGGGCCAAAGGGCAATCCTTAATCGCTTAACTTATGCCTAAGTCAATGAAATCCTTACTGATGATCCTTGGTGGCCCTATGGGCGACAAAGGACGTTCCTGTCCTGAATGTGACTCTCCAATGGAGGCCGACGGCACTTGTTCCGAGTGTGGGTATGGCGAAGAGGAAGAGTACGAGGACGAGGGTGAAGAAGAGGATGAGGACAACGGCCACATGGAGCGTATGGTCGAGATCCGCGACGATCTTCAACGCCTTGTAGACAAGCTTAGTAAGCTTATTTCCTAATGCCGCAAGAACTTCAAGTAGAGGGTGACAACATGTTTATTGGCTTTGCCAGTAGGCTGGATGCTGCCAACTTAAAGCCCGGAATGCTACAGGCGAGCTTTAACACCCGCTTGCAGCGCGGCGTGGCACAGCCCCGCAAGGGAACTAAAAGGCTTACCGACAATGATCTTGTGTCTTTGACAATGGTTGGATCAGGGCTGTACGTTGACGGCGCAGGACATGACAACATCGTGCTGGTATTCACTGACAGGATGTACCTGTACAGGCCAGCTCAAGGCTCAGAGCCTGAAGATTTAAGCCAAGCATTTCTGTTTCCTGCCAACAGAACAATTGCAGTGGGCGGAATTTGCGATGTAGTGGCGGCGCTTAATAAGATCTACATCTTTCGCGGTAAGTACGACAAAACGACGTTCGTTGCAGCCGAGTCTAACCCTGACATCCTCAACGGTCACACTGGAACGATCACAATCACGACCACACCAGCGCACGGTTACACCACAGGCGACGAGGTAACTATCGGGCGCACAGACGGCTCAGACACGGCGGGACAGGCCGTCACGGGCAGTTACTTCATCACGGTGACAAGTCCGACCACGTTCACGTTTGAGTACGACAACAACACTGGCTCAACCTATGCCACACGAACCAACCAGACAGGCTGGACAGCTCGACGCGGGAAGCCACCGTTAATATGGCAGGATGGGCAGGCGGCACTTTCGTTTGCACAGCAAAAGTCCACAATAGACGCTGGCGTTGTTACAGGCATCACGCAATCTGTGCCATGCGCTGATTTTGGGTTGTATTTTCAGAACAGGCTTGTCCTTAAGTATGGCGACTACCAGATGTTGGTGAGTGACATCTTAAGCGAACAGTGCGACACGACATTAAACAACTTCACAATAAACACTGGCGGAAATGACTCGATTGTGGGGGTGCTGCCGTGGGTGCAAGATCAGTTCTTGGTCTTTATGACTAAGAGTATTTATGTTGTTTATGTTGAGACTGACAACTTTGCCACTGATTCACCCCCCGGAGCGCAGAGCAGCACAACGGTGGTGACGACCGAGATTGGCTGTCTAGCCAGACGTTCAATCGTTTCTGCGGGTCAGTTTGTATTTTTCCTTTCGGCCAACGGCGTCCACATGCTGACGCCCCAGCTTGACTTAAAATTACTAGGCAACACACTGCCGCTCAGTGAACCGATTGCAGACTTTTTTGACTCCATAAACTACGACACTGTTCAAAACTCGGTTGCGACTTATTATAACAATCGTTTTTACATTGCTATGCCAACAGGCGACGCAACAAGAAATAACAAGATTTTGGTGTACAACACGCTCAACCAAGCATGGGAATCAATTGACTATTATCCGACTGGGTTATTTTTAGACAACTTTATCTTGTCCGCGTATATCAATCAACGCAGGCTGATGATTATTACTAATTTTGCTGGAGAAGGTCAGTACGGAGGCGTGTTTTTAAGTGAAGAGCAAGTTGAAGGCGACGAGTTTAATACATCTAATGCAACGCCTGTATTGTCGTTTACTTTATTTCCGGCATCTATTCAGCCAAATGGGCAGCCAGCTAAGACTGAATCTACCTTGATTGCAAGCACGCAGAATTTTGTCCATATTCCTGCATCTGTAAAAACTAGAGAATACACGTTTGGCGGCGCTTCTGAAAAACGGTATAGCAGGGGCGAGTTTAGCTTTAGCAACGTGCAAAATGATTTTGTTGAGATTGACGCAACAACATACGACCCAGACTCTACTGAGACGGTGCTAAAATACAGCTTTAGCGGAAACTCAGATGGCACGCTCCGCCCAAGGATAGCAGCACGGGGAACGTCGATTGCCTGCACTGTAAATTTCGTTGTTGGAAGACCATCCTTGAAAAGTACTGCTATTTATGCTATAGCAGCTAATAGACCAATGATCTCGCAGGAGTAACTTTATGTCCATCCAGCAAATCCAAAAAGGCACAACTTATGCAAATTACCCCGCCAGTAATTCGCAGGTAACTGCTGAAAATCTTAATGACCACGTTGACAACGCGGTGTTGTTGTCCGGGGCTATTTCGGCACAAAACGCAGGCGTTCCTCAGGATGGCGATTACATTTTAGCTGAACGAACAGGATCGCTTTTTAAATACACGCTTTCGGCTGTTCAAGCATTGCTTGCAACTTACTTTCCATTGCGGTCAGGCTCGTCAATGACTGGCGAGTTGACGCTGTCTAACAACAATCCAAGCGGAGCAAATGTGGCGGCAAGCAAGGGATATGTTGACTCCGTAGCCACAATAACAGCCGCAAGGGTGCCTGCGGGCACAATTGTTATGTGGGGTGGATCAACGCCTCCGTCTGGCTGGCTGGAATGCAACGGCCAACCTACTTCTAGCTATCCGAATCTTATTGCTATATACGGATCAACCGTACCAGATCTTCGTGGCGAATTTGTCCGTGGATGGGATAACGGCAAACTTGTTGATCCGGGGCGCGGAATCAGAACTTATCAGGGTCAAAGCATACAACCGCACACGCACACCGTTGCAAGCGGCGGCCAACAAAGCAACAATCAGAATCAAAGGTACGCCGATAATCCGGGAAACATCAACAACCTTGGATCACAGACAACTGGGTCCGCAGGAAGCACTGAAACCCGCCCACGCAACTTTTCCCTCATGTTTATCATCAAGACATGACCATTCAAGAATGGGAGCAACTTGTAGACACGTTATATGAACAATGCCGAAACCATCTTCAACTTCTTGGACAAGTCTCCCGAGATGACGTTGACGGGTATCTCAGCTTTTATGGTGTCCATGACAGCATTTATGTGGCTCGCCGTGACAACGTCATCACCGGCATCTCGACTACACATCCCGGCGTTAGCGACTTTAATTGGAAGTGGCGCAAGCAGGACGGCCTCTGGACGATTCACATGGCATGGGCAAGCGAGCCTGAAGCAGTCGCAGACATGTTCAACCAGTTCTTTGCACGCAAATCACCGATCACACAAGTGTGGGCATGGAGGCACGATCATGCCGTTCCAATCACTCCAAGGAAACTAGAAAGACTTTTATATGGGCGGAGGCAAAACTCAAGTTGTACAAGCACCACAGGCTCCAAATTATCAGGAGTCCATGCGGTCCATTTTGCAGGCGCAGGTGGATATGGCTCCGCAAGTTTATGCCAGCGAGGCGATTTACCAGCCTAAATATCAGCTTCTTCAGGATCAGATTGCAAGGCAGGCCGCCACAAGCCAGATTGGCTTGTATCGAGACCTGCAGCCTCATTACTCCGCGCTAGAAGAAGACTACATGAAGAGCCAGCAGGCTGCGCAGCTGCGCGGCTTGCAGGGGCGTGGAGGTGAATATGTTCAGGCATTTCAGGATGTGCAGGGTGTTGGCGGCATCAACCAAGCTCTTCAACAGTACGCCCAACAAAAACTAGGAGCCTTGCAGACTAGTGGCACATTGCTGTCTAAAGCTGAAGAAAGAGACATTACAAACGAAAGCCTTAGAGGCTACGCAGCCAGAAACACGGCACTTGGTTTGCAGGCCAATCTTGCCGAGGTAATGAACCGCTACAACGCTCGTCAGGCCCGGGAACAGCAGCTTGTGGCCCTTGGCACAGGTTTGGGTGGCTACTTCCAACAGCAGGCAGCTCCTGCGCTTACTTCGTTCTACCAACAGCCTATGTATGCTGGCAACTTTAGCGGTCAAGCAGCGCAGCTTGCAAACATGGCTCAGCAGCAGGCTGGCCCGCAGTACTTTAACCCAGAGTCACAAACAGGCATGGGCTCGATCTACGGGGCGTACAACGCGCAGATGCAGTTGGCTGCTGGCACGGCTCAGGCGAGAGCTATGGAACGTGCAGGACGTAGTGCGATGTGGGGACAGATTGCTGGAGCTACTATCGGAGCCGTTGGGAATATGGCAAAGTGCTGGGTGGCCCGTGAAGTGTATGGCCGCATGAACCCAGACTGGCTAACCTTCCGCGAATGGATGGTGAACGAAGCGCCTGCATGGCTAAGGAATATCTACATCAAGTACGGAAAACAACTTGCAGCCTTTATTAAAGATAAGCCTCGCGTAAAGTGGTTTATCAAGCTGTGGATGGACTCAAAGATTAAGCACTAACTTTATGGCAAAACCTCGTGAACTTTATAATACACCGGCACCACAAGCGATGAGCTTGATGGGCCAAGGCATTGCTGACGCTTACGCTAACGTAGGGCGCATTCATGGCCAAGGATACCAAGCCCTTGGAGAAGGTATTGCTCAAGGGATTACTCAGGCTGCCAGCGCTTATGCAGGCTACAAACAACAACAGTCTCAGGCTAAAGCCTATGAGGGATTCTTAAATAATGAACTTGGGCAGAAGGCGCTTGGCATTAATGCAGAAACTGCTAAGGGCTACATCAAGGCAGCTAAAGACATGGGCGGCCCAGAGGCTCAAATTCAGTTTTACCAGATGGGTATTCCCGGCTTGATGCAGCAAAACTTTATGATGCAACGGATTGGTGCCCAAAATCCCGTAAAACCTGCACCTTCATATCCAGCTATTACCTTTGAGGAGTCTCCACTGTCAACCCCAACGCCATCTCCATCGCCATCTGGCGGCATGACAGTTGGAAGTGATCTTGGAAGCGGAGCAATCTCTCCACAAACTGCGTCTGATGGCGATGTGGATTTCACCAATTTTTTAAGAAAGAAAGGCTGGGCTGGCGGACCCGTAAAGCAAACTTGGGTGGATGAATATAATTCACTTAACCAAATTCCTTATTTCATTAGAAGATAACATATGTCTTTAGGTGATTATATCTTTAAAAGTCTTCCGTACAGGATGCAGAGTGATATTGCCTATGGCAATTACATGAATGCAGAGGCTGACATTAACCGTTTACAGGGGTTAAATCAAAACCTTGCCTCCTATCGCGAGGCCTTACAAGAAGCACAGCAAGCCAAGTTCACAGCTGGGGAGGAGTATCTTGCCGCAATCAATGCATCCCGAAAACAACAAGGCAAGGAGCCATTTACTGGATATCCAGAAGAGGCTATGGGCACACGCAGGGTAATGCCAGCAGTTGACCGCATGGGTGCGCCCCTTACGCCTGATGAAGAAGATATGCTTAGGCATACACCTCCACGCAGGGCTGTTCCTGTTTCTCCAGAAGAGATGACGCAGGCGCAGGAGACAAGGTTTATGCAAAATGCTGGTGAAATGGCTCCAGCATCATACCAAGAGACCAGCGAGGAAGGCAGTGTGCCCACAAGCCCGTCTAGAGTTCAATTCCTTGGTGGAAGAATGGAGGGTCAGCCAGAAGCTCCTAAGCAACCAAAAGCTACAAAGAAATCTGATTTCACTCAAGTCTCGAACGAGAAACAGCCTGCAAGGCAGTTAACTCCACTTGAGCGGTACAATGACTTGATTTCAAGAGGCGAAGTTGGTGAGGCAAATGAACTTAAGTACAATCTTGAGAAGCAGACATTTGACCGCAACATGGCAAAGATCAACGCTGCTTACGTTCAAGTTTTAAACACTCAGGGTGCCGCTGAAGCGGATAGGTTTAGAGATGGGTACGCTAAAATAGCCAAAGAAAGGTTTCAGACTAAGCCTATTGAGGAGACTGAAGCATTTAAGACTGCTCAAGTGTATGTGAACCGGGCTGGCTTCCATCAGAACCGCAGTAGCGTTGCGATGCTTGGAGAAGAGTTGGCTTTTGCAAAAAAGATGATAAAGGATGGCAAATCTAAAGAAGCTGTAATTCAGGCTCTTTCAGCAAACATCCCAAAACTAATTCAGTCTCTTGCTACTGGACAATCAGATGCCGTGCAGGAAGCCGAAGCAAGAAGGTTGATGCCTGAACTTACAACGATTCTCGGCCAAGGATTTGACATAAATGCTGCGCTTAAGCTCGCAAGTCAAAAGGAAGCATCCAAGTGGTTTACGACTCAACCTCAAGACTTTATTAATAAAGCAGAGAAAATCTTTGCTGCTGCTGTGAAGGTTCAAAACGAAAGTGCAAAGCAGTACAGAAAGCAGATTGGATCAAGGGCTGCGGAGTCCATACTATTGACCGAACTTCCAACAGCGGTTGAACCCGGAGGAGGTAACGAATTGTTTCAATACAGGCAAAGACTTGCCGCAATAAACCCTTCGCCACAGCAGGCTCAGATGCAAGGTCAGCCACAGCCTCCTCCAGTACAAACCCAAAGGGGCACTGCTGCTGGAGTTAATCCCTCGTCTATTTGGCCTGTCTTTGGTAAAGATAGCTTTGGCCAATAATATGCCTTCTCCGATCTTAACCAAACAACTTCCAGTTGACCCTGAATCCGATAGCTACAGCATTGCCCTTCCAACTAGGTTTCTAGAGGATGGCAACATTGCTACTATAAGTTATCCAAAGAGTGTTCCTCTAGAAGAGGCACTTGCTGATATTCATGCAAACAACCCAAGGGATGCTGCTGATACGCACATTGAGTACATGCTCGATCCTGAGTATCGCAAGAACATGCCGTTTGAGGATTTTAAGGAGTGGAAGAACGTAAAGCGCAAACTACAGGGGACGGAAGTGGACATGAGCTATATGGATCTTGCCGTGGATGCGGCAAAGGCTATAGCCAAGGGGGCAGGGCAGACTGCTGTCAGTGTACTTGGGTATGGTTCTACGGATCTTGACCTAAAGAAACAGGCTTCCAATATGTGGAATGCCGTCGAGGCCGGTCTTCAAGGAACTGAAAGACTTTTCCAACTTGGAAAGCTGGCTGCTGGACTTACTGCCAAGCAACTTACTTTTAATACTGACGCAACTGATGAGGTTGAGTACTGGCTTTATCAGCAAGAGAACAATCTTGTTGATACCATGCAGAAGCGTAGTTCTGGTGAACTTATCACATCGGATATGCGCCCATCTCAGATGGCGGCACCGACCAAAGAAGATATTGCAGACATCAATTCGATGGCTAACTTCTTGGATGCCAGTCTTCTTGTTCCTCCGCTTGGAATTGCCGAGAAGATAGGAGCAAAGGTAGCTGCCAACACTATTGCCAGAAACATCCTTCCAAAGGTAATTGCTGGAGAGATCTTGCCTAAACTTGCATTTGGAGCAGCCGAATACACTGGCAAGGCGTTGGATTACGGCACCAAGCTTGTACTTAACGGTGTTGTTGGAACTGTTGAAAAACTAGCCGAGGCGGCAGGCCAAGGGGCTGTATCTCCGGGGGCGCAATATCTTGCGCGTAAGGCGGCTGTTATTGGACTTGGACTTACGGATGCCACATCGGGACTTGTAGCCATGTCTGCTGCTGGGAAGTTTGGCTTAAGACCATTAGGCGAGATGGGCGGGGCTATGGCGAAAGCAATGGCAGAGGGTGCGCCAGTAAGGGGCGCATTGCGTGAAGTTGCTCAAACCAGCAGTTCGGACGTTGTTCGGGCAATGGCAAGGGGCGCTGTAAAGATAGCTCCCCCAGAGGCGTTCTTTGATGGTGTAAAGCACATTGCTTCAGCGGCCTTCGATACTGGCATGTTCATGGGAACACTTGGCATGATGGAGGCTAGTGCCGCACAGGATGATCCTATCCACGGGTTCATGGAAGGGTTTGCAAGTGGTGCTGGCGCTGGATCTATGTTTGGTGCAGTAGGGGCGCGTGGTGCTGCCAAGGGAGCCAAGGTTGCAAGGCTTGCAGAGTACTTTGATAACGACATCCGGGGCAGGCAGCCGCAGGCGGCAATCGACGTAAACGGGCAGCAGGTAAGGATAAACGATCTTGATGGTAGGGTTGCACTATTTAACCGCGACGATCTTACCCCTGAGCAAAAAGGATTCATCTTATCGCTCACTCAAGCTCACGAAAAAAGCGGCAACTCAGTTTACTTCCATGATGGCTCGCCAGAGATGCTGGCAGCCTTAGAAGCCGCTGGAATTGGTGCTGGTGAAGGCGTGCAGTTCTTTGATGGGCCAGAAGGCAGGAGTACGGTCATCATGGATGCCTCGGCGTTAAGTCCCGGCACGGCTGTTGAGGAGGTATTCCACGGGATGGTCAGCGACTCGGTCATTAAAGAGATTGGTCGCAACATCAACTTGGAACTAAAGGCTGCTACAGCCCCAGAGGCTGCAGTTGACCCGACCCTTCCGACCTACGCCCCAAGACGGTCTGCGGCAAACAAGGCCCGTGGGCAGGAGATGCTTAACGATCTTCAGAGTTTTGCTGACAGGTATATCGACCTTCTTGAAAAGAGTGGCACCGAATCTGGACGCGCAAAGGCGGCGGAGTATCGCTCGTTGATCTATCGGGTAGCGACAGACCCGAACATGATGCCTGACATCAAGGCTGACATCCTTACCCCTATCCTTAACGAGTATGGGGCAAACTACGCTAGGGCCAAGTTGGCTGGCATGAAGTTGCCAAACCTAATGGAGGGAAACATCCGCAACTTGTGGGATAACCTGTGGGATAAGACGATGGGCAACCTGTTGTCTTCCTTTGATGCCAGCAAGATTGGGGCGATGAAAGATCCGATCACCGGGCATTTCTTCAACGAGAAGGGCAAGCGTGTAATCAATCCTACCCTTGAGCGGATGGTTGATCGGTACATAGAAGCCGCCTCCGAGGGGCGCAAAGAGATCCCTGCCGAGAATACAACATCCGGCACCTACTACTTTGACGTTCGAGCCGACAAGCCGTTTGTGTCCTACGAGGACATGATCGACGGCAGGCAGACAACGCAGGCCGAGAAAAAGAAGATCCATAATGCTGCATTTAAAGAAGCGGCTGAGTGGTTAAACGCCAACTCTCCTGTGGACAATGTTGTTCTTGTGACGGATCGCCTTAAGTACGAGGGCGCGTTTCACGGGAACATAACAAACATGAAGTCAGGCAAGGATACGCTTATCTTTACACAAAACATGCCAGAAGCCTTCTTTGATTTTGAGGCAGAAAGGGGCCGACTTACCCCAGAGCAGGCAAGTATCCATAAGAGCATAAACCGCAGCATGGTTGGCGGCCAGATTATAATGATTGATGCTATATCGGATATTGGCAAGCATAAGGGTGACAGGAGCCTTGTGTACTATGGGCGCGGCAATCGAGCATTCTTGCCCATTTCCTACCAACAAGGGCCGACGGGCGGTCTTACACTTTCAGGGCTGGATATAACCCGTGTATGGAGCTACGCCCAACGTGCAGCCAAGAAAGTGCGTGCAGTACGCGAAGAGTTTAAAGCCAAGGGCATTGACTCCATGCAGGAGTTCCTGCCGTACATGCAGAGGTACTTTGATAACTACTCCAGCGAGAACCCAATCCCGGCAGCCGAACTTAAAGACTTCTCGCCAACCATGCGGGATGTAATCAGCATGGCACTTAGCGACAGCATTGGGATTCGTGAATCCTTTAGGGCCGAGGATGAAGGCAAGTTTCAGAACCTGCACACCTTCAGCGCAAGGTTAGTTGGTAGCCCAGAGGCATCGGTTGTCACAAAGTACCGCAGGGGCGACATCACTCACGCTGAGATGAACAGGGGGCTTGAGGCCAAAGGGGCGCGTCAACGTGTTGTGCCTCTTGGTAAAACGGAAGCTGAAGCGGTAAAGGCCGTGAAGATGGCGCGTGAATCTGTGTCACTACTACAGCTTAGGGCTGACCGTATACTTGGCTTGTCAGACTTTTCGATCAACAACGCTCCGTTTGCCATCAAGTACAACCCGTACAAGGTAACCAATCTTGTCCGTGCAAACTTTAGTCCGGGGCGCACCATCAACGAGAAGATTGGCGACTCGCAAGTTATTACCGACGCAGTCAATGGCAAGCGCATGATTGTCAAGCCAACTGGCAAGGTGACCTTGTTTGATGGCGAGAACAAGAGCATCCACGATAGCGTCGAGGAAGCGCAGGACTTTGCCAATAGCAGGACTAATAAGCAGGATCTTAAGAATCCTCCTGTAGAGCAACCTGACGTTGAGGCTATGTTTGCGCCTAAGCGCAAGAAGGATGCAATCGAGTCCACAGACAACGCTTTCAATGATCCTACAAACTCTATCCGCGCTTTGTCTGATAAGGCGGCACGCCTTTACCGGGATGGGCATCTTGAAATTGGAGAACTAAACAAGATCCTTGTTACCCTCAATCAGCGGCAAGGCAAGTCAACTACCGAGGCAAGGAAAGAAGCTGCCCTGTTTGTGGCGGATGCCGTGCGTGGATTGAAGCCTGAGATCATTCAGCAGGAGAAAGCGCCTGCAGTTGAACTTCCAGCGGAAGAGCCATCGAATGTCACCTATGAAGGGATGACTAGAGATGAAGCTGTTACCCTTAAGTTGCTTAACAAGAACGGCACTGTATCTCTGAGCAAGATCCGAAAGTACAACGCCGAGAAGGCTAGGGAGCAAAGAGAGCTTGACCGTCTTCAAAAGGAAAAGAATGCCGAAGTTGAGGCTCTTGCAAGGGAGATTAAAAAGAAAGAGGAGCAAGACAAGCGGGAACAGGATCAAAAAGATCAAGCCAGACAGAAGGAACTCGATGCTGCAAAGCGTGCAAGCGAAAAGGAGTACGAGGCTACGACCAAGCGTATCGAGAAGATGATCCGCGATGACAATGAGAAGGCGTACCTTGAGCGTCAAAAGATAGAGGCGAATTTTGAAAATCGGATGGAGAAGATTCGCGAACGGGCACGCAAGGTTCGCAAGAAGACAATGGAAACCCTGCTTAAGGAGCAGGATCAGTCCTATGATGCTTATGTAAAAGAGTTTCTGGCCCAAGAAGACCTTACTTCCAAACAAGCAATTGCCGCTGGCGTTGAGCGCAGGAAGGCAGGTGAGCAGGCCGAGGCTACAGCCCGCAGGCAACGCACAGTCGAACGTGTAATGGGTATGAAGTCCCTGCTGGAGGCAAGGGATACTCAGGCGGCTGAAGATGCTGCCACAGTACTAAAGTTCCAAAACAGATTGGCTGACCAGCAAACGGCCATGCAGGATATAGCGGCTAGAAAGGCCGAGGCTAGGGAGTTAAGGGCACAAGAGCAACCTGCCAGAGTTGAAGATATCCAACCGATCTCTGATCCCCGGATACCAAACAATGTCCGAATCATCTTTACTCCATCCAAGAAGTACCGTGTATATTACTCTGGCGCAGGGCTTGTGGGTATAGTAAACGACTTTGATTCCGCACTTAAACTATCTCAAAAATATGCCGCTCGTTAAATCTCCATCTGATAAAGCCTTCACCGAGAACCTTCGCCGCGAGCTTGGGGCTGGGAAGCCACAGAAGCAGGCAGTTGCTATTGCTTACCGCGTACAAAAAGATGCTGCGCGTCAGCAGCACGCAAAAGCAGCAAAACGCAGATAAGTAAGAAAAAAGTCTTGCGCGTCCTTTTGTTGCGGCTAGGTTTGCTCCACATCTTCATGGTGAGGATGTAAACTAGAAAACAACAAAATGACTCAAATCAAAGACTTAGAACAATTAGCGCCAAACACCGCAATCGCGGAAATGGTACTCGGGGTAAAAGCTGTTTACCCTCCTAAAAGCCCAAAGGCACCCTACAACTTGGTGGTGTTCGACTCCACGGGTGAATCCCGCCTTGCCGCATGGAGCGACGTTGACCTGTCTGACTACAAGGGTGGCCGGATTACGGTACGCAGCACGGCAGGTAAGCGAGGGCTTGACGGACTTAATGTGGTCTACAGTGAGTACAACAAGCGTAACGAACTCAAACTTGGCAAAGCTGGACAGATCTTCAATGATGCTGAGTTGCAGTTGCAAGGTGGAAGCACGGGGCCAAGTCCTGCTGTAACCAGCAAGAGTCCGATTGCAGGCCCGAACGGCGGCAGTGGAGTTGCGCCTTATAATGCTTCAGCAATTACTCCCAAGGCGTTCATCTTCCAGAATGCTCAGTTGATGGTCGAGGCCATCAATGCCGCACAGTGGGTAGCCAAGCAGGTAGAGGCTATCACCCCGGATCACCTTCAGGCCATTGCGTCTTCGCTCTACATCAGCGCAGAACGTGCAGGCATGGCAAGGCAGTTCCCTCAGGCCGAGAAGAAGGCTGAGACAAAGGTTACTGCACCAGCAAAGAAAGACGACGAAGATGATCTTGGATGGTAATATGGAACGACTTATCAAAACCAAAGAGGTAGCCCTGCAACTAGGGCTGGAAACAAACACCGTCCTACGATTGGCGCGTGAAAACAAAATCCCACACTTTCGGTACGGCCCTCGTACTATAAGGTTTAAGGCAAGCGATATTCACAAGTATCAAGCCAATGCCAAAAAAGATCAACAGCCGTCAGAAGGGGTGTAGGGGCGAACGACTGTGGCGTGATGTCCTCCGCGAGGAGGGCTTCACCGCCCGTCGAGGCCAGCAGTTCTCAGGTGGAACAGAGTCACCTGACGTAATCTGTGATGAGCTTAAGTCTCTTCACATGGAAGTGAAGTTTGTCGAGCGGCTCAACCTTGAGCAGGCTTGTGAACAGGCTGACCGGGATCGCGGTGTAAAGCCGTACATCATTGCCCACAAGAAAAGCCGTAGCGGCTGGAAGGTAACGATGGAAGCATCACTATTCTTTGCACTCCTGCGTGATGGCATGGATGTGTTGAGACATGAGTGGATGTCAGAGCTGTAAGACTTAACCGATCTGTAGGTTCCGAGGACTGCTGTCAAAGGTGTCCCTTGAAGAAATCGGAAAGCAGACAGGGGTGCGACTGTAACGCACACTTTAACCAAGAAAAACAAAGAAAAAACAATGAAAAAACAAAGACACTTAGTGGAGATCGGGGAAGACGTTGCTAGTGCGGTACTGATTACCCGGCACCAAGATGGGAAAATCGGGCTTGCTACTCCAAAGGGAGATGTGGGTCTTATGGAGATCATGGCACTCACCTACGGCGTGTTTGTCAGCGTGTTGCAGGGTGGCGAGCAGCAGGGCGTTAAGGAGTTAAGCCTCATTCGTGACGCGATTAAAATTATGCCGCTTGAGGAAGTCCGCGAGAAGTTGGTTGAGATTACCATCCTCGTTAAGGCAGACATGGAGGGCGCATCCAATGATTAAACTTCGCATCACAACCGCAGGCGGCACCAAGATCGAACTCGATATTCCAATCGACGATTCTAAGCCAGCTTCTATCGAGTCCGCTGTACCTTATCAGCCGGAACCCGTGACCCCTGTAGAAACGGCCACAGAAACGCAGGACGAGGTAGTTCGTTTGTTCGATGAGCCAGCGCCTGTTCAGCCAGCAACGGATCTTGAGCAAGCGATAAGGAAGTATCAAACCTCGCCAACCTTTCCGTCGAACAAAGATCTTGAACCAACGGGCAAACGCTACACCTCAGTCGAGGCAATGATTGAGGATACTTGCCCTGAGATTCTCGATGCATTCAAGCAAAGCCTACAGCAGGGGGAAGGGGAAAAGGGGGAAGATGGTAGGATAGGGGGTGTGGGGGAAAGGAAGGAAGATGGGGAAAAGGGGAAACCCGAGCGATCCATTGCGTTTGATTTTAAATTCATGTGCAAAGGTAAAGATGACTACACGCCACCAGACTTGTTGGTTCAAAACCATCTTGCCGCTTATGGCGAGGAGTTTGTCATTGCCCAATATCGCGAAGCTCAAAACTGGCTGCTCACAAACACGCACAAGCTGAAGACACTTGGAGGAACTGGAAAGTATCTTTCTGGATGGCTAAAGCGATCCAAGAAGTATCAAGACGAAGAAGCTCGCAAGTTGGCGGCACAACCAGTTCGCGTTTACCAGAAAGCAGATAATTTACTGAGCAATGCAAACACGCAAACAGAAGGGTGGTAACCCAACGCCGGATCTTGAGTTCTGCCGTGCAGAGGAGGCCGAGAAAGGACTTGTCAGCATCATCCTGAACAACCCGGACGAGGCGCTGCTAAAGATCACCGAAGCAGCCTTTAGCGTTGCTGACATCTTCGACATCCAACTCCGAAACATTGCAGAGATAACTCTACAGCAAGCTGCTCAAGGCAAGGCGACTGACATTCGCGTCATCTACGAGTTGGCACGGAAGGATACTCATCTGGAGTTTTATCAGTTGAGTGACTTGTACACGGCTTGCCCGATCTTGTCGCTCGCTAGTGAGTTCATCGAGTTAACCCGTACAGCAGCAAAGCGCAGGACTATGCAGATAGTATTGCACAACGCACAGACGGATATTCGGTCCGGGGACTTGAACGAGTTCCTGACAGGGCTAGTGGCAGTATCGGAGGGGGTGCAAAACGAGATTGCTCCACCCAAAGTGCTTGACACTAAAGCTCAATTAATGGAGGCAACTACACGCTATGAGACTGGTGATGACAACAGCACCAGAATCAGAACTGGCTTTCCAGAGATTGACAACATGACACCGATGCGCGAAACAGATTTGATCGTCGTTGGTGGAGAAACAAAATCAGGGAAAACAACTTGGGTACTAAACGTAATCGCAAACATAATCAAACATGAAATTAGTCAACTTGACACCGCATAACATCCACATCACCGGGTACGGTGACATTGAACCGTCGGGCACAATCCCGCGCAGCCACTCGTACCTCTCGCAGGTAGACTCCGTGGAAGGTATACCGATCATGCTCGCAACACAGGGAGACGTCTCAAATATGCCTCCTGCAAAAAAAGGCGTGCTATACGTTGTGAGTTCGTATATCCGTGAATGCCTGCCGGAACGAGCAGACCTGCTTAGTCCGTCAAAACTGATTCGCGATCAGGGTGGTAACATCATCGGTTGCGGAGCATTACAAGCCAACAACAGCTACAAGAAATGAAAACAGAACTAATCCTAGACCTAGAAATGAACCAGTACAGAAAGCTCGACGGGCTTTCTAAGCATCAACTCGATGCCTTCAGCGTATGCCCATCCTACTACAAGTGGCGCGGAACTCAGGACTTCAAGCCTACTAGGGAGATGGAACTTGGCACTTGCATTCATTCACTTGCCCTTGAGGGGCGCGTGGACTATGTGCAGGCACCAGAGATCAATCGTCGCACTAACGCTGGAAAGGCCGAGTGGGAAGCCTTTTGCTACGACAATCAAGGTAAGATCGTCGTTAACGCAGAAGAAGCCGCTCGCATTGAAGGCGCAGTCAAGGCCTGCGAACCTTTGCTTAACATGATCTCTGCAAAGAAGATTATCGAGGGCAGTATGTTCTGGGAGCGCGGCGGCATGCAATGCAAGGGCAGGCCAGATGTCATTACCGAGATCAAGGGCAAGCCAGCAATTGTGGATCTAAAGACCACAAGCGACATCATGCGCTTTGACAGCAAGTTCTTTAGCCTCAAGTACGACAGGCAGGCAGCATGGTACGCTTACGGGCTAAAGCAGATTCACGACCTTGATGAAGTGGACTTCTACTTCTTGGTGGTGGATACCGAAGAGCCATTCTTAGCTCAGTGGGTTAAGCCAGATGAGGAGGTTCTAGATAGCGCAAACGTGAAGCTAGACCTTGCTGTTGCAGGACTTAAGCATTGCATAGAGCAGGATGTGTGGCCCGGACTTCCAACCATCAGAACGATCAGTAAGCGGCCATGGGACTAGTAGACTACATCGTCTTCCGCAAGACGACTGTCATTGCAGATGTGAAGCTGCCAAGGCCGAAGATTACCAATGACGTTGTCTTCCGTGGAACCAAGGAAGAAGCATACAAGCATCTCGAAGAGATCGAGAAGCTGCCACAGAATCAGTCGAGTGACATAATCAAAGTAGACTTAAAAGTAGTGAGATATGAAGGACAAAAAACAGGAACAAGCGCACGGCCCGGCAACGGGAAACGATAGGGACACAGTAGGATTGCAGGCTCACATCCGTGAGTTGAAGGAGTTGGTTGGTAAACTTGAAACTAAAATAGAGAAATATGAAAAAAGGGATAATGATAGTCAGTCTGGAGATGTCTGCACAGCAGATCATCGATAGGCTTGTAGCCAACTTAGGCGAAGTGTCGTTGCGCTCTCTTGCAGAGGGCGTGAAGAGCGAGGGCGAGATGCGGGGTGTGTTCAAGGCTATGAACGCACTTAACAAGGTGCCGATTGTGATTCGTGATGATCTGCATGATATCGCGTCCATAGTGGCAGCAGCGCGAGCGATGGGTAAGTCAAAGGACGGACTGAAGATCTTGTTTGTTGACTACATCCAGCTAGTGCGCTGTGACCTGACAAGTCACAAGGATATCACCCGTGAGCGTGAGGTGGCCGAGGTTAGCCGCAGGTTGCGTTTGCTGGGCCTTGAACTGGGGTGCGTGATATTTGCCATTACGCAACTTAATGAGCAGGGCAGGGCACGCGAAAGCCGGGCAATCGGACAAGACGCGACTGCGGTTGTGATCGTCAAGCTCACGGAAAATGCTGGAGAGCGCGAGATTAGCATCCCTATCCAACGCTCAGGCCCATCGGGCGTAAGCACCAAGCTAGGCTTTTCGGGCAGGCACGCAAAGTTCTTCTCTCTACCAAAATGAGCGCACAAGTCATCGATAACCTGATGGAGCAACTAAAAACCTTGCGACTGCAACAACAGATCGATATAGGTGAAACTGTCGGTAAATTAACAAACGAAATCAAGCATATGGAAACACAAATCAATCAGTATGTTGAGGCGCACAACAGACAAGCGCAGGTAATCGCGGATCTGCGATCCACCTTAATCATGTACAGGCACTTAACCTCGAAGTCACAGGAGTGCATTGAGAAACTGGCGCAGCGGGTACGCAACCGTACCCCGGACGACATGTCCTCGTTCCCCGGCGACAGAGCAGCACTTCTGGATGCAGACATGGTTCTGTCCCAGATCTACAAAACCTTCCAAGCGGAGCAGGCGTAACATGAGATCAAAAGACGATATTCTTGCAATCAAAGAACTTGAAGGCACAGTAGAGTACTTGCACCGTCATTATGAGGATGTTGTAGAAGAGCGTGACAAGGCTCACGCTGAAGTAGAACAACTTAAGCAAGCTCTACACGATGCTAGGCTGGAAAATAGTGGACAGGCGGCATTGCTTGAGCGGAAACGCCCAGAACCGTCGCGGCTTGAGATTGCGGCGATGGCAATGCAGGGCCTACTTGTAAGCTCAGAATATCCTAAATCAGTAATTGTAACAGATGCTGTATGGTGCGCTGACAAGTTAATCGCAGCAGCAAAGGAGGGGAAATGAAACTCATCCAAAATAGATTGCCGTTCTGCACTGCATTTAAAGCTATGCTCAACGAGCCGCACAAGATTGGCATCAGACTTCCTATGTGGAGGGGCGCGTATATCGGGCTGCTTAGGCTTGAGCGTAAGCTGGATAAGAAAGGGAAGACATGGGAAAAGCTCTATTACACGAGCGATCCTGCCGATCTGAATCCACGTTTAGGCGCAGATGAACTCTTATCTGAAGAATGGGAGACTTACGAAGTATGAGCGATATTACTTACATGCTGGGTAGAAGAGATGCAGATGGAGAATTTTGGTGCTCTAGTGAATTTTCCGACCGAGATCAAGCATACGGAGCATGGGCTAATAAAAAGAAAACCGTAAATGTAAATGAACACATTGAGCTGGTTATGTGCGTGAAGGTTTTTAAAACACTAGAGACGCACTTCAGAACTGTAAACAGGGTGACCCAACCATGACCGACGATCAAATTAACGAGCGAATTACAGAAATAACAGGCTTATGGGATCACCCATACAGTTCTGATACACGGCGAATGATGGACTTTTGTAGCGACCTCAACGCGATGCATGACGCTGAACAGATATTAAAGCGCATGGGGCCAGAATATGCTCGCTGGTTACTTGAAATTGTAAGTCGAGACGCTGGTCCGGGGATTTTTTATGCAGCAGGATCTTTTGCTCACATAAAAGCCACAGCCCGCCAACGAGCAGAGGCGTTCTTGCGGACACTAGGCAAATGGGAGGATGCGAAATGACAAGATACATAGAAGAAAACCAGTCTTCGCCGCAGGATAGTACTACCTGCATCTGGTGTGGTGAAGTTATCCCGGCTCAAGAGGGGCGCTGGCAGATCTCCATTCAAAGAGAAGACTTTGATGACGATCACAGGGCGTACCTACACTACGATTGCCACAGGGCCATGTATAAGTATCGGAAATCAGTCAACTACGAGCGGAATTTCCCGCCACATTTCATGCATAGAGGTGAGTGGGAGATAAGAATGGAGGAGGCAAAATGACACTTACAGAAAAGCAACTAACTGAACTTAGAGCAGCGGCATTACCACTAATGCAGTGGATCAATGACAACTGTCACCCGCACGTTGCCGCAATAATAGACAGTGAACACATTGAATTGGTTGAGGGGCTGGGGACCGCAAGGCGTGAGCCTAGGGAGGAGGATAAATGAGAATGACAGAGGAAGAAGTCAAAGAAGCCCTAGCTGACCTGCGAATGCTTTGGGGTGACGTCGAATGGTGGGAAGAGCAGGGACTCTCCCGTGTCAGGCCAACGCTCAAAGCCGCTCTCGATGCCGCTGAACAGCTTAAGAAAGAAGCTCACTACTGGGCTATGGTAGCCAAGTCAGGGAATTAAACATGGAATCGTTTACAGAAATATTCATGTATGTTTGCGTACACTTGGTTGCTGCTGCCTGCACCGTTATGGTACTGGCAATGGCAACGATGATGGTTAAACTACTGATCGAGGGATGGAAAGAAAGATGAAGATCAACGCCTGCCCATTTTGCCAAAGCAAAGATGTGATAGTGCATAAAGCGTCTATCGGGTTTGATTACTCCGTTGGGTGCAATTCTTGCGATGCGCTAGGCCCATCTGAACAAGAGGCTAAATTTGCAGTAATGTCTTGGAATAAAGGTACTCCGAGATGGAGTAAGGTCTTTGAACTTGAAGCTAAACTGGCTGAATTAAACAAAAAATTGAACACCGAATTGAACACGAAATGAATGCTTGTCTAAATATGAAAACCAAAACTAAAATCAAAAAGAACCCGATCCTTGACCTAGACTTCTACGACCTAGATGTCACAGCATTCTTCTTAAACGCTAACCGCAAGGCATTTATTGAAGAGATTATGGCATTTGGTTACTCGAAACCGTCAGCAACCAAGATGGCGGCAAGGATCGTTCAAAGCATTTCCTTCCAATGTCTACGAAACCTTTAACAGAAGACTTCTATCGGCAGGCCAATCGTATTGTGTTGGATGCACTTAGGCGTAATATTGTTGTGTTTCCCGAGGACATCGGGGAGCGTAAAGGCTTTAAGTACAAAAAGACTGCCGCAATCTGCGTAAAGTGTGGTAGTAACTACGAGAAGAACGTAACCATCCAGAAGTACTGCCGCGAGTGCGGCGAAATTGAAGCAAAAGAAAGATACATAAGGAGAAAGAATGATCGCATTAAACGACAAAACAGCCCTGCTCTTTGATGCAGGCAACCAAACAGCCAGACTTGTAACTTACGATGGCGAGAGCTTAGATCCTATCTACAAGTGGCTTAACTGTGATTTAGTTGATACCATCAGGCTGGATAGGCATCACATCATTTTTGTGGATGATGAGGGTTTGTGGAAGGATCAAGACACAGGGTTCCGAATCACTTACAACAATAGAACGGTAAAGTTTGTGGGATCCGGCTTGCTTGTAGGTGATATGATGGGCAACACAGCCCCTATCAAACTCAACTTCTCAGATCTAGATATCGAGGTAATCGTCTATGAGCGCCCAGAAGCCTAAGAAGAAGAAACGCCAGTACAAGTCAGCCGAGACCCGTGCAAGGCAGCTTGCCGGGCTTGCCAACGTCAAGATCGAGAACCACGTTATGGGCGTGCAGATGGAGAAGATCAACGGCAAGGGACTCTTTGCCAGTATCTCGGAGGATCAACGCAAGCAAATCCTAGAACTATACTCACAAGGCCATAGCTCTCACTACATAGCCGATAAGGTTGGCACTAGTCACAATACCGTATGCGAGGTTAAGTCTTACTTCCTAGATTACGATTCCCAGTTTCGAGAGGCTTACTTCACGGCCAATCTCAAGAGCAAGATGCAGACTATCATTGATACCGCATCTGATCGAGTGATTGACTTGCTCCCAGAGATGAACGCTAAAGATAGCGTTCTGACCTTGGGCATCGTTCTGGATAAGTACATAGCCGTAGAAAAGGCTAAGGCACCAGAACAGCTTCACAACCACATTCACCTGCACGGGAACGCTGAGATTGATGATCTCTTTAGTAACGCCCAAAAGAAGAAGTGAAGAAACAAAATTTGAAATTCGTACATAGCCCATTGCTTGGCATGGGACTGGAGTACACAGCCTTCATTGATGAAGCTAAACGAATAGCCTCAGAACTTGTTAAGGCTAAAGAAGAAGGCTTCCTTAAAGATAACCAAGAAGATGCAGTCAGGCTGGCAGGTGTACTTGCTATTTTTGGTGCGACAGTAGATGAGGTGCATGTACCCCTTACAGAGGAAAGTAAGGCAAGCAAGTGGGATGAGTTGCGCAAATCATTGGGTTGATTTTTGAAATTTGAAATTACGATTTCGATTTTTGAAATTACGATTTTTGAAATTTGAAATTTGAAATTTGAAATTACGGATTTGCCGCCGGGCCGTTCCGCCGCCAGCCAGCCACCGTCGATTTGGCCGCCGCGCCAAAATGATTGAGATGCCGCCGAGATTGTAACGCTCCGCCGCCGCTCCGCCGCCAGAATAATATATTCCTCCAGCTTGTGGAGCCTGGAATCTTGTTCCGATTGCAAGGCAATCTGCCTTTGTCGCATAAATCGAGGGTGAGTTGCTTTTTTATTTGCGAGTTGCTTTTGCTTCTCTAGTCTAAGGTTTCGGTGTGGTCTGGACGGCGGGAGTGAAACAACAACCTAAACAGAAGAAAGAAAGTAACTTATGTCATTGCAAGAAATAGCGTTGAATGTACTAAATAATACTCGCTGGAGTTTCCAATCACGTTGGGAAATTACTCGCCAGCAGAAAGATAGAATCGCGGAGCGGTTTAAGTTGGTTTGGAGCGAACCTGCCACATGCTGGATTACAGAGGATGAAGCGGTTTTACTGTACAGCGGGTATTACTGCCCAGCTGATGATGCTCATGAGATAGATGGACGCTGGTATCACGTTAACGAGCTTAATCATTGCGAGAGTTGCGACGAATTGGAGCTTCCTTGCAATATGCACAGGGTGAGGGTTAACAGCAGGAGGCAACTTTGGTGCTCGCCTTGTGTGGACACTGACACGTTTTATTGCGAAGGCTGTGAATATACGTACCACAACGACGAAGCGGTTGAACACTTCAACGGTACGTTATATTGCAGAGACTGTATTCCTAAAGAAGAAAATTCCGTTCACTCTTATCATTCACAGTCCCGCCCACGAATCCCTCACGACAAGCTGGAATTTCCTTTTTGGAGCTTAGAGCTTGAGCTTGAGCTTGAATCAGAGGACGAAAGATATCAATTCGCTAGGGATATTCAAAACGATTCACGTTTAAAGCGGGAGCAAATTATCTTGGAAAAAGACGGTTCCCTTTGCCATGAAACTGGGGTTGAGGTCATTTTTTCCCTATTTGAATCAAAAGAGGACTTGCTTCGTAATGTTGCTTTGGTTCAAGAAAAGGCTCGCAACTGCGGAGGATTAAGCTGGCAACTTAAAAGCAAAAGGGGCCGCTGGGCGGGTTGTCACATTAATCGCAATAGACAAGGATGGCGTGAAAGGGATTTGATGCGCTTGTGCTATCTAGTGGAAAGACTCCGCTCGCAACTTATAACCCTTTCAGGAAGGAACTGTACAGATTATGCAGCTTATTCTGACTGTTATTACGGAACACGAGGAAGGCGACTCAGAGACCTTGCAAGGGGGACTCAGGGAAAGTATTCAGCATTAAACCTATCCTCTGGAAACCGAATTGAATGGCGAATGTTTTCGGGTTCCCTTAAACCACAACGGATTTCAGCTTATTGCGATTGTATTGAAATGCTGGAAATTTTAGCTAAAAGCACCTTACCCGCTCATCAGTTAACTAAAACCGCCGCACCCCTTTTAGCTTCAATAAATAATAGATTTAACAAATAACAAAAAGAAAGGAAAAGTAATTATGTGCCTACTAGTAGTAAGAAAAGCAAACTCATCGTGGAAACCATCAAAGCAGGAGTTTCAAAACGCATGGGACATCAATTCGGACGGCTTTGGCCTAGCGTACGCTAAAAACGGGAAACTCAGGATAAGTAAAAGCTTGGATGAAACCGCCGCATGGAAAGAATTGTCCCGCCTCCCCGATAATGTGCCTGCTCTTTTACACTGGCGCATGGGAACACACGGGAGCGTCAGCTTAAACAACGTTCACCCTTTCCAGCTTTCAGCGGTTCGGGATGTTCGGCAATGGGTAGGCGCGCACAACGGTGTTTTGTCCAATATTGTCCCTGAAAAAGATAAGACGGATAGTGAAACCTATTTTCGCACCTTAAAGCATATTCGGATTGCCGATGTTGAAAGGGACATCTCTAAGCTTGGATATGGCAAGATGAGTTTCCTAAGCAACTCGGGTGATCTGCTAATCGCCAATGAAGCCCATGGAAGTTGGAGAACTCCCGAGGTATGGCAAAGCAACTCAGGCATGGATGATAAGGGGTTTTCGTATTGCGGGTTTGGGAAAAGCTGGAAGCCTACCGCATATCACGGCAAGGATCCTATTTTGACCCCTATCGAGTGCTGCGTGTGCAGCCGTCAAGCTGTGTCCTATCGTGATGGATTTGACTTCTATTGCGAAGGCTGTGCAACGTATCCCGAAGTGTGGAGGTAATTAGAAAGGAAAAAGACTATGAAAGAAGTATTATTTGCAGCCATGGCCCTTTGTGCGCCGATGATGATTGTGACAGCCCTTTGTGGGGTTGTTGCCTTATGTGAAACGGTAGGCGAGAGACTAGGCAAGAAGCGGTTCCAACGTTGGGAAAGGGATAGGCAAGCGTGAATAGGTGATAGGCAAGGCGCATCTGAGGGTTGAATCCTTTGGATGCGTCCACCCCTCCCCCTCTCCCCCCAAAGGTGCAAACGTTCACCTTAAGCTTGCAAGCTGGCTGACTTGAGCCGATAGCAAACAAAGATTCGGCCCCTTTTCTTTTTCCTTGCATTCATTTTTGAAAGCAGGGGGGGAGGGGGCTTGAATCTTTTTATGGCCGAAATACGCGACGCATCCCCCCCCTCACATTTTATTTTTACAAAGGCGCTCCCCCGCACTTGACGGCTGCTTTTACTCTGTACAGACTTGTTGCCGGGTGTAGTAGAAATAGACGCGAGCGCAATTGCTCCCTAGCATGTTTAGGCAGCCTTTACAGGGGTGTATAAGGTCAGCTTAAGTGTGACTAGGCTGGCTTTCCTGTGGAAGGCTGGGCGTCTTTTTTTGTGTCGACAGTATTGACGTATGAAGATTGGGCGTATAGTCCAAGAAAGATGACACAAAAGTACGAGTTAAGTGAGAAGAAGGTAAAAGAGGTGTATGGAGACAAGTTTGAGGACAAGTTGGCCTTACTTGTGGAGGGAGTTGACTACATCAAAGTCAAAGATAAACGGTGTTTGGCTGGGTTTAAACGAGTTTACCGGGAAGATCTTCTTGATTCGCTAGAGAAGAAGGTGGGTTTGGCTCAAGATAAGGTCAAGTTGGATGTAAGTCCTGCCAAGTTGGACATACAAGATGAAGTTATCTTTACTGAAGAGGTACAAAACATCTTTCCAAACACAAGATATGTGCGGGTAAAGAGTGGAAAGACGATTTATGTTGGTGGTAAAGGAACAAGTTTGCGACTTGGCCAGAAGATAAACTACAAAGGAACCACTATGTTTCTAGGTAAAGCGCAAAGCTAGGCCCTAGCTTTCCTTTCATCTTCTTCTTATCTTCTTCTTCTTTCTGTCGCTCCCTTTGGTCGCTCTCGCTTCGCTCGTTAGTTAACCTACTAAAGAAGAAAACAACTCACCAGAACCAGAGACCTGAGTGAGCATAAGTAACCCTGTCAAAAGTGACATAAAAAAGAAAAGAAAATCTTTTTATGAAGTTACTTAAGCTCACCGCAAGAAGAAGTGACACTCACCGTCACCGTCGCCTTTCGTTTCGCTTTTACCAAGTCACGCGCAGAGGGTACCCGAGTCAACCTACGCTAGTCTTCTTTCGTGGACTACTTGGAAGTATCAGGTTCCCAGCCCCTGAGTTTTTAATCCCCCCCGGTTTTCATGCAAGGGGAACCTCTCCTTCACCTGTGGCTCGCCTTACGCGACTATCCAGAGGCTACACGGCAGATCTATTTTGACCTGCGAGGTAAACATAGCTACATAGGAGCCTATGTCAATGACAGAAGAACAAAAAAATAAGCTGATAGAGAAAATTTTAAGGTTCAAGCTGACGGATCACCCTACCTTGCCGAGTCCAGACAGGGAACAGAGGTTGACGATGATCGAGAATGTCGGCCCTGAGAAGGTGATGGAGCTTTTCATCATTAGAGAGAACAGGGCCAAGGCAGAGGCGGAAGATCCGCACAGGTACGGGGCAGACTTGGAGCCTTGGAAAGATGCTGATGATCTATTGACTAGGTTTAATGAGGTGGTGGCACTTGGGGGTAACCGGGCAGGCAAAACTGAGTGGGCGGCTAAACGGATGGCACAGGCGTTTGTGGGTGCGGACTTGTCCGGCCATGTCCCGCATTGGGTTAACGAGAGGATTAAGAACAGGGGTTTGCGGATCTGGTGCCTGCACACTAGCAGCATGACCAGTATCTCGATGCAGCAAACCGTGTTTTACAAGTACTTACCAAAAGAACTTAAAGGTACAAAGCGTAACCACAACATACAGATAAGTTTCACGCAAAAGAACGGCTTTAGCGAGAATACAGCGGTGTACATGCAGAACCAGATTTGGTTTCTCAACTACAAGCAGGACATCAAGGTGGTTGAAGGTGGCGAAGTTGATTTTATTTGGTGTGATGAAATGGTGCCAAAAGACTGGCTGGATACGCTTCGGTACCGTTTGGTTACCCGGAACGGCAAGTTGATTGTCACCTTTACCCCGGTACAAGGCTATACCCAGACCGTTAAGGACTACATTAACTCAGCAAAAATTACACATTGGAAACAGAGTGAACTACTTCCAAATAATAACGTGCTAAGTGTGCCTGCTGGCAACATGCCGTACAAGGCTGAGAACATCTACGGAAGACATGCCTGCATTTGGTTTCATTCCAAGTTGAATCCGTACAACAACTGGGAGCGCATGAAGCAGGAGCTTAAGGGGCGCAGTACCAATGAGCTTAAGATTCGTGCCTACGGCTGGGCAGATCAGACTGCTGGTACGGAATTCCCGTACTTTGGCGAGGTGAACATCTTTAAGGGAGATGTTATGGAACTTGTGCCTGAAGGGACAAACTACATGGCTATGGACCCTGCTGGAGCGCGGAATTGGTTTATGTTGTGGGGCAGGGTTGATGACAATGATATCTTATGGATCTACAGGGAATGGCCAGACCAAAGTTACGGCGAATGGGCGTTGCCAAGCGATAAGCCTGACGGCAGACCCGGCCCTGCACAAAGAAGCGGAGCAGGAAGAGGGGTAAATGAGTATAGTGAACTTATTTGGGGAGTAGAAGCTCAAGGAGATAAGCGTGAAGAGATTGCTGAACGCTATATTGACCCTAGAACTGCTGGGACAGAAACAATTACCAAGGAAGGTGGAATTACAATTGTAGACCTATTTACCGAGGCTACAGTTCCTCTATACTTGCAGGCATCTGCTGCGGTTCCTGTCGAGGAACGGGTCATTTTGATTAACGACATGTTGTGCTACGACAGAGAACAGCCGTTGGTTAAAGGACGTAATCATCCTAAAATAATGGTACATGAATCTTGTCAAAACTTGATTTATAGTTTAAGGGAATGGACTGGGGCTGATGGCCAGAAGGGGGCTAGTAAAGATCCTATTGATGCTTTAGGCTACCTTGTGGTCATGCAACCCAAGCACTACGGCGGCGAACAATGGGAAAAGCAGATGAGACAAATGTCGAAATGCGGTTCCTATTGAACTTCTTTTATTTATGTATTCAGCTTCTTCTGATCCTCTGGCTATTGCGACAAATGTCCCTGATGTGGGAGATTTGCTAAGTGAATATGGGCGGGCAATGGTCAACTCCACTCAGGGGAACCTGACAACCAAGTTTGACGATATCCGCTTTGCGCGTTGGGCGGGACAGAGTGATGACGGGAAGAAGCATAGCAACCTCCGCAACGAAGGCGACCCAGCTTGGCCGTTTGAAGGCGCTAGTGACGTCCGTAATCGTTTGATCGACTCAACTTGCAACGAGTTGTCTTCCCTTCTGGTTACAGCCTTTGAACGCTCAAATATCCGGGCTGATGGGGTGGAGTTAAACGACACTTCTATAAGTGGAATTGCAACTACGCTACTTCGCTGGATTCGCGACAATAAGATGCCGCTTGAGCTTCGCAGGGAGGCTGAACTTGGCGCACAGTACGCTTTTCAGTACGGTTGGACGGCTTTCTTTATTGGCTGGCGGCAGAACATCAGCAAGCGCGAGCAGCAGGTGACCATGCAGGAGGTGATCGCTATCGCTCAACAGAGTGGCAGTCCAACGCTGATGCAGTTGCCTGATCTTATCATGCAACAGTCCGAAGAGGCTGCTGCTATTATTCAGGCTGCTGTGCCCGGCACTACGGAATCCGAGGCAAAACGGATGGTTAGAGAGTTGGCCGAAACTGGCGTAACAACCCGTGACGAAGAGTATGTCAGCAAGAATTTGCCTGAGATATTGGCTCTTAAGCCTTGGGATGAGATCCTTTTCCCGCCTGAAGCAGCGGATTTACAGCGTTCTCGCGTGATTTTCCGCCGGACTTGGATGTCCGAGGTTGAGATCCGTGAAAAGATCACTACCGAAGGCTGGAACAAAGATTGGGTTGAACTTGCAGTCCAAATGGCTGGCAAGAGTAGCACGGTGTACAACACAAACATCCTGCCAAGTACAGAGATGTTGGTCTATAACGGCCTGAACTACCAGAACATGATCGAGGTGGTTTACTGCTATACCAAGAGTCTGGATGGCAAAGCTCCGTGCATCTATTACACCGTCATCTGCCCTCAAGCGGCAGTTGATCATCGTAAGGAAAGGATCTCATATGCGATTCATGAGAGGTTGGATTACGCTCACGGAGAGTATCCGTTTGTGGAGTTTCGTCGCGAGTGCATTCGTCGTGCCATTACTGATACTCGTGGTGTCCCTGAACTTGCTCACACGGATCAGGACGAGATTAAAGCACAGCACGACTCCATCCGAGATCATACTGCCTTCTCAACCCTTCCACCCATCAAAGTCGTTAAGAGAATTGGAGCAATCAACAAGGTTGGGCCGGGCGTATCTTTGCCAGTTGTAAATCCAACGGACTACACGTTCATGGACCCGCCTGCTCGCGAGCCGAATGTTGCTTTTGAGCTGATTAAACGGGTTGAATCCAGTCACGCTGCTTACTTTGGTACGGTTAACCCGTTTGTTGTTCCTCAAAAGACTCAACTTACCCAGCAAGCACTTGTAAACTCTTGGCTTTTGACTTGGCGCAGCATCTATCGACAGATGTTTGCGCTTTGCTGCCAGTACATGAGTCCTGAAGAGATTCAGCGCATCACAGGCGGACAGTTGCCTCAGAGCTTGTCTGAGATCCACAACGAGTTTGATTTGAGCGTCAAGTTCGATGTCATGGATCTTGATAAGGAGTACATTGCCCAGAAGATCGATTTCCTTACCAAAGTTGCCCAACTTGACACAGGTGGCGTGCTAAACCGCAACAAACTCACAGCCATGATGATCCAAGCTGTGGCACCTGAGATGGCACAGGAACTTATCCTCAACCCTCAAGACGCAAGTCGCCAGATGTTCAAGGATGTCCAGAGTGATATCGGCATGATGTTGCTTGGCAACGAGGCGCTGTATCAGGAGAACGATCCTACGGCACAGACCAAGTTGCAGTACGCACAGCAGATCTTGCAAGCCAACCCGAAAGCACAGGCGGCACTCCAGCAGGATGAGAACTTTAAGGCACTCTTTGAGAACTACGTTAAGAGTCTTGAGATGTCTGTTATGCAACAGCAAAACGCGCAGATTGGCCGAATCGGTGTAACTCCTGTATCACAACAATGACGGAAAATCAAAAGACAGCCTTTGGATTTGCAGGTAAAAACCTGCTTTGGAGCGAGATTGTTAAGCACTTAAATGAGGTGCAAACAGCTTTAACGCTTCAAGCAATTGCACAATCCGTTAAGGGAGAAGATAGAATACATCTTTGTGGGCAAGCTGATGCGGTTAACTACGTTATATCTTCTTTGATAAGTATGCGACAAGAGGCGAGACAATTAAACGGCTTGACTCCTGACGAAGATTTGGCATAACGCCACTAACGGACTTCACAGCGTTACTGTGATGATTAAATAAGGACTTGCTACCTATTAGCATGATAAAGACTAACTCACAGCCTGATTCCGGGAGTCAGGAGGCAGCAAATGTACCCGTTGCAAATAACCTCGGAATGATTGATGAAGGCAGTTTGACTGATTTCATTAAATCAAATTTCCTTAACGAGGAAGGGGCGGCTCCAGCCAAAGAGGAGCAGCAGGCTGAACCTGAAGCGGAGACTGAGGAGCCAATTGTGGACTCGGAAGTGGAAGCTGAGGAAGAAGCCGATCAACCCGCTGAAGAAGAAAGCGAGGCTGAAGAAAGTCCATTAAGCAAGGGTGTCCAGAAGCGCATCAACAAGTTGGTTGCGGCGAAGAAGGCGGCCCAAGCTGAACTGGAAGCGCAAAAGGCTGAGTTGTCTAAACTACAACAAGAGCTTGAGGCTGCAAAGTCTTATGCTCCTGAACCTAGAGTAGACATTTCCGATGCAGTCCAACGCTTGACCTCGATTGAACAAATCAGGAAAGAGCACAAGAATGCAGTGGATATGATATTGTGGTGCGAAAACAACCCAAATGGTGGCACTTTAAAGACCTCAGATGGCGTTGAGCATGAGCTTAGCGATGTTGAAGTTCGCAACATAAAGCACTTGGCAATCACGCGAAAGGAAGTCGAATTGCCTGCTCGTGCCGAATATATTCAACACGAAGCGCAAGCCAAAGCTAATGCGATTAAGGAGATGCCATTTTTGACAGATCCTAAAAGCGAAAAGTATCAGGTAGCGCAACAGGTGATTAAAGACTTCCCTGAAGTTAAACGTAGGCCTGATTATTTGTGGTTGGCTGGAATCTTTGCCCTTGGTGCCGAAGCAATGGCAGCAAAACAAACGGGTAAGAAGTCGGTAACTCCAATTAAACGCGCCCCAGCGCAACCTACGGTTAAGGCTGCTCCAGCTACAGTATCTCAATCGGATCTTCAGAAAGCCAAGCAATCCTTTGCGAAGGATTCTTCGATGCGAAGTGTTGAAGACCTTATTAAAGCAATGGACTTAGTTTAGTCCTTAACAACTCAAACCTTATTTAGTTTTATGCCAATTCTTACTGAACCTAATCTTAGTGGCCGTGGTAAACGCGAAGATCTTGCTGACATGATCAGCATGGTTGACGCAAAAGACACGCCTTTTACGTCTATGGCCCGCAAGGGCAGCAAGCCCGGAAACATGTATTTCCGCTGGCAGGCAGACAGCAATCCTGCTCCCAAAATCGGGGGTACGGTTGACGGTACTGATGTGCAGTCCACCGATTACACCAACTTCGACGTTGGTTATCGTGCGGAACTTGCGAACTACGCGCAGGTCTTCCGTATGGATCCTGTCCGTGTGTCCAAACTCTCCACTGACATTGCCCAAGTGGCTGGTGTCCGTGACGAGCTGGCATACAACGTCAGCAAGTCCATCCTTCAGTGCAAACGTTCGATTGAGACGACTCTCTGCTCGAACCAGACTGCACAGCAGGACAACGGATCTGTTCCTTACCTCACGGCAGGGATTCAGACTTGGATCAGCACCGCTGGAACTGGAACGCCAACCCCCGGCGACATCCCTTCCATCTTCCGCACTCCTACGGATTCGATCCTGACTGGCGCATCCAGTTCGATGACGGACACGGCTGTGCAGGGGTTGCTCAAGAGCATCTACAACCAGACTGGTCAGTATCGCTCCTATGACGCGATTGTTGGCACCGATCTGAAGCGTGCGTTCACGGGCCTCCTTGGCACTACCGCTCTGACCACTACGTCCACCAGTGGCGTTTTGGCAGCAGGCGCAACCAAGGTGCAAACCTTTCAGCGTGATGCTTCTGCCGATGCTTACATCCAGTCGGTCGATGTGTTTCAAGGTGACTTTGGCACTGTAAAATTGCACCCCACGGTGTTTCTCGGGACTATTACTGGTGGTGCATGGACGGTTACCCCGTACAAAGGTCTTGTCCTGAACATGGACTTGATCGAAGTGCGTTACGGTGGGAACGTCGCTGCTGTTGAAGCTCTGCCAAGCTTCGGTGGTGGTCCTGCTCGCCTCGTTGAAGCGGTTTGCGGTCTGGTTGTCGGGAACCCGTTGGGTCTTGGCAAGTTTGACTTCAGCTCGTAGGCCTTCTGAGCGACACCTGCCAGTACGCGATCAAGGTTGCGTTTCTAGAAGTGGTGTGACACTCTGGAGAGACAGAGACACTTTAGCGACACCTGCCATTCTGGATAGCTCAGAGTGCATGGTCTGGGAGTTCCCGGACGACGAGTGGTGTGACAACTGGGAGAGATACCAGCCACTTTATGCTGAACATTGATCCTAGTCTTGCACCTCAGCTTGAGGCTGAGTTTCGTCGTGGATGGCAGATGCGGCGTGTACGCGCCGAGATCCAAACCAAACAAGCTGCCAAGTTCACCCAGATGCGACACAAGTCGATTGAAGGACTTGGTCAAAAGATGGGCAGCATCCCCGGTGATGCGTATCACTTCTGGGGACACAAGCTGGGCTATGGATGTTGGGATGACCCGCAGTTCTTGAAGGAATTTTGGCGCGACAACCCTCGGTGCAAAGTAAACTCTGGCGGCACAAAAGAAATCAGTGTAGGCTGGGTTCCGTCCACCAACTTCAGATCACGCACTGTCTATAAATGAAGACCGTTCCGTTTAGCGATATTCTTGCTTCAGTGTGTCAGCTTGTTGGTTTGGATCGCACGACGCTAAACGATAAGGCATTTGGGGCGATTCGCGATTTTACTAGCAGGCGCTTGTCTGTAATTTGGGATCGCGAGGAATGGCCTGAAGTGCAGCGGTACATGTACACTTGGCCGGGAATGCCAGTTGAGTCGATTGACGCTGGGTTGAATATTTTGGCCACGGAAAACAATGTTCCAATAGCCACGGAAGACTTGGAGGATTTGTTTTCTGAAAACGATCTTAACACAAACACAACGCGCATTAACTTTGACACCAACTTTAAGCGCATTTACTTGCAAGACTTTGCAAACGACGCTTACAAAAAGAACACAATTTCTCAGTCGTATGTAAAGTTTTTGAACCCATTTTACGGCTCAGCTCAAAACGGAGATCTGTCTCCAATTGACGAAGAACAATATCAGTTCACTTATTTGACAGCAATTGACAGCATTGGTGAATACATAACAAGCATTGTTGTTGAGACTCCATTTATAAGCACAAATTATTTTGCGTATGGAGGCCCAAATTCACCTTTAACAAGTAAGGTGTTGTTTTTGGACAACCAGCAACTGCTTATTCAGATTCCAGAGGGATCCTTGCAGGGGCTGAACATCTACAGCAACGACCCAAGACAATCGACTAGAGCAATTCCATTGCCGTTTATTGTTGAGGATTTTGCAGATCAGTCTCCGCAATCGTTTAATGATGATGTAAGTTACCTTCGCACATTTGATGCTAGCCGTCAGTTTGTGCAGTATCGCTTAGAGCCGCCTCGCATGTTTGGCTTAAAGTACGAGTCAACTTTTACATACACGACTGGCGCGCAAATTTATTTTGATTTAGGGCAAAATAGCGGCAGTTACCACATTGTGGACAAAACGAAGCCAAGCAATGGAAGCTTTTTCTTTGCCAAAACCAACGTGCCAGCTGGGGCTAGCCCATCTGAACAAGCGTCGGAAATTTGGCAGATTGTTGAAATTCCTGCTAGGTTTAGGGATTATTTAACTAACTCAGTATCTTCAGATTTTTTAAAGTCCGAAGGCCGCACAGAAGAAGCTGTAGTGTTTGAGCAATTGGCGGAAACGGCCATTCAACAGCAGATTGACATTCTTGTTCGCCAGCAAGGTCAAGTTCAGAAACTGGATATGGTGTACACTTACTGACATGATTACTCAATTTATCAGAAAAAGAAACGCGAACACCTCTCTTGATATAAACAAAAATTTTGCCCGCGTTCAAGTAAGCGGCAACTCTAAAACATTTTCGTTTAAAAAGACAGATGTCCCAATAAGTTCTCGCATCTTGACGCAGGCAAGTGATTTTCTTAATACTGAGGCTAATCAGCGCATTAACATTGGCTAACCCATGAGCATTAAAATTTCCAATCTACCACCAGCAGCAATTGCAAATGACGCTGATGTTGTTCCAATAGTTCAAGGTGGCGTTACAAAAAAGGCTGCAATATCTTTAGTGCGCCCAACATTTGGAACAGGACCAACTGATGCATGTGTTGGTAATGATTTTCGGTTAAGCAATTCACGCCCCCCATCTGGAACGGCTGGCGGCGATTTAACTGGCAGCTATCCAAGTCCAGAGTTGACAACGACAGGTGTTGCTGCATTAACCTACGGATCCTCTAGTGAGGTTGGCCAATTTACAGTGGATGATAAAGGGCGCATCACTACAGCCGCTATTGTAGCAATTAGCCCAAGTGCAATCGGCGCAGTAAGCACGTCGCAGCTTGCTGCAAATATTGCAACATTTCTTTCAACGCCAACTAGCGCAAATCTGGCTGCTGCACTTACTGATGAGGTTGGCATTGGATCTGTGGTGTTTGCAAGTGGAGTTATTGGAACTGGATCGGTTGTTTTAGCAAGCGGAGCTACAGGTTCTGGTGACGCTGTTCTTGCAACTACGCCAACAGTGCAAAATCCAACAATCAATGGATATGTGGAAGGAGTTACATCCGTAACAGTTGCATCAAATTACACTATATCTATTGCAGCAAGCACGGTAATTATCGTACAGCTAACTTCCAACACGCCATGCACGTTCACAATGCCTGCGCTGCAAGCAGGTAAATCATTTGCCTTGTATCTTAAGCAGCCGTTGACTGGAACGCCAGTTTCCACTGCAACATTTACTGGTGCCGTCTGGTCTGGAGGATCTGCTCCGTCATTAAATAACGCACTTGGAAGGCTTGATATATTTTCTTTTGTTTCTGATGGCGTTAAATGGTATGGAAATGTTTCTAAAAACTACGTTTACTAATGTTTTCAAAATCTTTTGCAATTACTCAAGGAATTGCCGTTTTAACAACACCATTTAATGCATTGTTTGTTGCTGGCGGTGGAGGCGGCGGCGGATATGATTCAAGTGGCGGTGGAGGTGGCGGCGGAGTACTTACATTTGCATCTGCAACGCTAGAGGTTGGGCAAGCATACAATGTAATTGTTGGGGCTGGCGGGCAGGGAAATTTTGATATTCGTGGAGCTAATGGAAATAACTCAGAAATACAAGGCTCTATATTATTTTCTTTAGGCGGCGGCGGAGGCGGCTCAAATGGTACGGGGGGGATTATTGATGGTTCAAATGGCGGCTCTGGCGGCGGTGGTTCGTCAAGTACTATTAATGGAGCTGGAGGGCAGGGAACTTCCGGGCAAGGCTTTAATGGAGGGTCAGGCTGGGGTACAACTGCCAGAGCCGGAGGTGGAGGCGGTGGCGGAGGGGCTGCCGGAGGAAATGCAACTTTAACTGCCGCAGGAGCTGGCGGAGCAGGAAAATCCGTAACAATTCCGGGCAGTGTTGCAACTTTATTTGGAGGGGGAGGAAGCGGTGGCCGCGCCAATAACACTGCTGGATTGCCCGGCGGCGCGGGAGGCGGGGGCGCAGGCGGCTGGGGAAATTATAACAACGGCTCTCCGGGAACTGCCAACTTTGGCGGAGGAGGTGGCGGAGGAGCGTTTTTATCTAGCGGTGGAAACGGAGGCTCTGGACGTGTGGTAATTTGGTACACTGGAGCGCAGCGAGCAACTGGAGGCACTATCACAACACCAAGCGGAAATACAATCCACACATTTACAACCTCTGGTACAATCACATTTACTTCGTGATTGCATATCTGTAAGATTATTTTTGTAGCCACATAAAGTTATGCCAGACATCAAAATTTCCAACCTTCCAGTAGCAACTGTTGTTAACGACAGCGACATTGTTGTTTTAAATCAGGGGGGCGACACTAAAACTGCCGCAAAAAGCCTGATTGTTGCTGGGCTGGCTACCACAAGCCAAATTTCTGGATTAAACAGCGCGCAGGTTGCGGCGTTAACTTCCTCGCAGATTGCAACAATTACGCCAGCCAGTATTGGGGCGCTTGCAACGGAGGCGGCATCTGGATTTGCCAGCACAGCGGACATTCAGGGAATTGCGTTTACCTCACAGTTAAGCGGGTTTGTTTCGACCAGTCAAATTTCTGGGTTCACTAATAGTGCTCAAGTTCAAGCTCTCGCATCCGCTCAAATCGCCGCAATCACGCCAGCTTCGATTGGCGCTTTTGCTACAAGCGACGTTATTGCAATCTCCAACGGTGGAACTGGAGCAACAGACGCCGTCAGTGCGCTAGCCAACCTTGGCGCTGCTTCCTCGCAACAGTTAAACGCTTATGTGTTAAAGTCCGGCTCAACGATGGAAGGCCGCCTCATCATGGCGGCAACCACGGATCAGGCCAAGGCTAACATTGGGGGGTTAATTGCAACATTAAATCCATCTACTGTAACGGCAGGAGATGTTTGGATCAGCAGCCAGAGCAAATTAACATTTTCTCCTTCATCTGGGGTTAATGTAACTGTTCCCGGTCTTACTCAGTCAAACACATTCAATCAGCCGCAAACCATTGGCGTTGGCGGCACTTCAACGTCACTTGCGGTAAATCAAAGCGGCACAGGCCGCGCAGCTACGTTCGCAGCCAACTCTACGGCTCCTGCTGTTGCGATCACGCAGACTGGCACTGGTGCTGCGCTTTCGGTGGACAGCAAGGGCATCTCATTCTACGACGGTACAGTTCAAACAGGCGGCACAAGCCATTATGTGACTGGGCTGGCAGCTTTAGTAAATCAAGCCGGAACGCCAAACATTGGCGTCGCGCCAAACACGTTTACCTACACTTCTTTTGGCACCCCACAGCTTGACGGCCAAAATGTTTCTCTTGGCGTTGTAGTTCTTTTTACGGCTCAATCTGACGCAAAACAAAACGGGCCGTGGATTGTAACCACGATGAACACTGGTTCATCTGGCGCTATCTTGACTCGCCCAGCGTGGTTTAGTGGTGCGATCTATCAGGGTGTCACCGTCAGTGTTGGCGCTGGAAACACACGTTCTGGATACATCTACAACGTAGGCAAGGCTACAAGTGGAGCTATTAATGTTGGCACAAGCGACATCTCTGTTTCTGTTGTCAACTACAATCAAAATGCGGTTGGCACGGCTCAGATTTCTGGCTTTGCAACTACCGCGCAACTCGGTAGCTACGCGACTACTTCGCAGATTTCTGGGATTGCCACAACTGCACAGCTTTCAGGGTTTGCCACGACCACACAGCTTGGCGGCTACGCAACAACAACACAGATTAGCACGCTTCAACCTGCGCTAACATCTGCCGCGCCCCTCGCCATCTCGCAAGGTGGAACTGGAGCGACCACCGACATTGCTGCGCTAACAAACCTTGGCGCGTTGTCTGCGACTGCCGCTGCTGGCGGAGATCTGTCCGGCAACTACCCGAACCCGACGGTGGCAAAGATTCAAGGTCAGGATGTGTCTGCCGCTGCACCAACTAACGGACAGGTGTTGACATGGAATGGCTCGGCATGGGTGGCGACAGCGCCTGCTGCCGGAGGCTCTGGTGGTGGTGGAGTGCTGTTTTACTTTAATAACGCAACTGCGGGCGGAACTATTCCAGCGGGAGCCAAAGAGCTTGGTCGTGTTGCTGAAATTGGCCAGACCACTATTACAAGCGGAACACTTACGCCCACAGTTTGGACGCCAATTGCAGGATTTGTCTCCGACAACGATCCTCTTGATCCTAATCTTGAGTTTCTTCCTGCTGGTATTTTTGATTTTAATGTCTGGTGTACAGGCACGGCAAACATTAATGCCCCAACACTACTAAGAGCAGTGGTGTATCGGTGGACCGGCTCCACATCAATACAGGTTGGAAATCCTTCTGGAAGTGCAGTGGTGGCAAACGGGCCAGCAAGCACACAAACTGCCATTTCGATGGTAATCCCGCAAACAGACATTGATCCAACTGATCGTCTGTACATTGTGCTGGAAGCGCAGGCATCTGGATCCGGGCATACAATCAGCATCGACCTTGGCAACAACACCCCTTCGCACGTTCACACGACGATCCCGTCGGTAGGCGGCACAGGTGTGGTAAAGGTCATTAACGGTGTCCCGCAGAACCCGGCATCACTAATCACCGACTCGGATGTCTCAAGCGCAGCGCCCCTTGCACTAAACAAGATCCAGATGTCCCAAGTCAGCGTGTCTGCTGGCACAGGATTGACTGGCGGCGGAGATCTTTCAACAAGCCGCACGCTTGCGCTGCAAACCACGGGAATCCCAGCCATCACAGGCGCAGGATCGTCTGTCGCAGTTCCAGTCATCTCGGCTAACATTTACGGCCAAATCACCGCGCTTACAACGGAAGCCATCGCAGTTGGCGGCTCTGGCACGGTAACGTCGATTACGGCTGGCACAGGGCTGTCTGGCGGCACTATCACGGCATCTGGCACGATTGCCCTTGAAACGGCTGGTCCGGGCGTATTAACCAACGTAGGCTCCAGCGCAGCGGTGCCAGTTATTAGCGTGGACGCTTACGGGCGCATCAGCGCGCTTCAGACAGCTTCGCTTTCACAGCTTGGCGCTGGCACAGTGACGAGCATTGCGATGACAAGCCAAGTGTCCGGCCTGTCATTTTCGCCAACGAGCGCAATCACTGACAATGGCACGTTCAACCTGACTGGTACGTTGGACATCTCCAACGGTGGGACGGGCGCAACGGACGCGCCATCTGCACTGAGCAACCTTGGCGGGATCACCTCGGCGTCACTGAGTGGACTAGCGACAACGGATCAGTTGTCTGCCTACCAGCCTGCGCTTACAACGGCTGCTCCGCTGGGCATTGAGCTTGGTGGCACTGGGGCCATCACGCAGGAAGACGCTCGGATTGCAATGGGCGGGTTTCAACAGGTTGATTACTATATTAGCGGCGCAATTGCAGGCGTGATGACAACGTCTGGAATAAACGTATTGACTTACAATACGGCTGCTGTGCTTACTATTGAAGGCATTTCGCCATCTGTGGGTGATACGGTTTTTGTTGGCGGACAGACAGGCACCACAACACCTACCAACATTGCAAATGGGCCGTGGATTATTACGAGAGTTGGAACTGCAAGTGTTACAACAGAATTGACGCGCCCGCCATGGTTTTCTGGAACCGTAAAAAATAACACTATATGTGTTATTAAATATGGCAATGGAAGCGCCGGAACTGCAAGAGCTGCTATTGGCCCAGTAACTACATCAAAAGTAGACATTACTGTTGGGACAACTGCAATAACTGCACCTCTTGTCTCTTCTAGAAACAGCAACGCAGTTACCGCTGCCAACACATTTAATGGGCGTCAAACATTTGTAGCAAATTCAACTACAGTTAATCCGATTAGCTTCAGCACAGCGGCAAACAACCTTTTGTCCACCCGCGCACTCGGCGCTCTTGAGTGGGACAACACGCAGCTTTACATTACCGAGTCCAATCAGTTCTCTGTGCTTAACAGAACGCCAATTGCCACGGCAATGGTGCTTATTAACGCGCAGACTAGCACTAGTGCGATCCCTGCGCTGGCCGACGCTGGAAAACTAATCACGCTCAGTAACCCAAATCCAATTGCGGTAACAATTGCCGCTGACACAGGCTCTGTTACGACCGACTTTCCTGTTGGCACACAGCTTCTAATGATGCAGCTTGACGCAGGTCAGGTGACAGTGTCCGGGGCCGCTGGTGTAACCATTGTTAGCAAGAACGGGACAAAAACTGCTGGTCAATACTCGCTGATTTCGCTAATCAAAATAGCCGGGAACCAGTGGGTCGTTGGTGGCGATGCAACAACTTAATTTATGCTAGCTTTACTTGGCAGCCTTAGGAAAGCTGGAGGCGCTCCTCCAAGTCCTAGTTTTATAACCAATTCGCTTAGGTTTCGCTCAAGTGCATCTACCTACTTAAGCCGGACATTTGCAACGCCGACAAGCTCTACTGTTTTTACTTGGTCCGCATGGGTAAAACGTGGATCCACTAACGCAACATTTAGGTTATTTGGAGCAAGCACAAATACAAGCCTTGGGTTTAATGCAGCAGATAACCTTGTATTAACGCTTAACGGCACCGCAGCAATTATAACAACATCTGTTTATAGAGATCCGCTTGCTTGGTACCATATTGTTTACGCCCAAAACGGAGCAGCTCAAACAATTTATGTAAACGGATCTTCCGTTGGCACTGGAACAACTGCAAATACTGTTTTTAATACAGCTATTGTGCATCAACTTGGAGCCGCAAATACACTAAATTATTTCGACGGTTATCTTACGGAAGTCAATTTTATTGATGGTCAAGCACTCACGCCCGCATCGTTTGGTGAAATTAACGCAACCACTGGCGTGTGGTCTCCAAAGCAGTACGCTGGCACTTACGGCATAAATGGCTTCCGTTTGCGATTTAATGATATATCGTCCATATCGGCGCTTGGCGCAGACGGCTCAGGAAGCGGAAACAATTGGAATCCAACAAACACATCACTGACAACTGGCGTAACATACGACAGCATGGTTGATGTTCCAATGAATTACAGCGATGGGCAAAACGGAAGAGGAAATTATGCTGTAATAAATTCGCTCAATCCAATAACAACAGCTTCCTTAACTTCTGCAAACCTTCAAACAGCTTCCGCAGCTTCTCAAGCTATTGTTGGGAGCATGTCAATGGATAACGGAAGTTGGTATTGGGAAATACAATACAACGCTGCAACCGCGGATCAATTGGTTGGGGTGTACAAAACATCTGCAACCACTATTTCGGTTACGCCAACAACCAATGTTATTGGTGTAAGGTTTAATGCCGACACGGGAGATTTGGATTACACTGTTGACGGAACATCATACAGCTCGATTGCCACAGGACTTACTGGAGGAGGATACATTCCATACGCAGCCTCTGCAACAAACGCTAAAATTATCTATGCTAACTTTGGCCAGCGTCCGTTTCAGTATACGCGACCTGCCGGGTTTAACGCGCTTAACACAAACAATCTTTCAAATCCAACAATTGTTAATCCGGCAAATTATGTTGCCGCCACAATCTACACTGGCACAGCTAGCGTGCGATCGTTGTCAAACATCACAAACGGTGTGTCATTCCAGCCAAATTTAGTGTGGATTAAATCTCGTGCGTCAGCAAATCATGCGCTGTTTGATTCTGTAAGAGGGGCAACAAATTACATTTCATCTAACACAACTGCAACTCAAGTTACTAATGCCAATACGCTTACGGCGTTTACAGCAAACGGATTTGATCTCGGCACAGACATAACGCTGGTTAATGCAAATGCTGGTTCTTATGTGGCGTGGCAGTGGAAAGAAAGTGCCACCTCAGGAGTAGACATTGTTTCGTACACAGGCACAGGCGCAAGCACTACAATTGCCCACAATTTAGGCGTTGTTCCTGCAATGATTATTGTAAAACGGTTAACTGGAGCTGTTAGCAACTGGCAGGTATATCATACCTCAATCCCGGCTACAGACAGCATGCAGCTTAATACGCAAAATCAAGCAGCGGCGGCTCCAACAGTGTGGGACAATACAGCTCCAACCTTAAATAGCTTTAGCATTGGGGCGTCTTCTGATGTAAATGCCATTGGCATAAGTTACATTGCATATTGTTTTGCTGAAATTTCAGGGTTTAGCAAATTTGGTGTATATCAAGGCAACTCAAATCTTTCTGGCCAATTTGTAAATTGCAATTTTACTCCTAAAATAATTTTAATAAAAAATTCTATTTTAAGCGGATCTGGGTCTGATTGGTTTATTTACGATTCATCTAGAGGAATAAATGCCAAGCCCGCACTTAGAGCAAACGCAGTGTTTTCTGAAATAACAACCGCTAACCTTGATTTTATTTCAACTGGGTTTAAATTAAGAAGTAATCAAGCCGACATAAACGGAAGCGGAAACAATTATATTTTTGCAGCTTTTGCAGAAGCTCCATTTAAACACGCATTAGCCAAATTTTAACTTATGGCTCACTTTGCTGAAATTATTGACGGTGTAGTTCAACGTGTAATTGTTGCAGAGCAAGACTTCATTGACGCCATTCCGGGCCAATGGGTTCAGACTAGCTACAACACGCGGGGCGGCCAGCATCCAGAAGGGCGTCCATTACGCAAAAACTACGCTGGGGTTGGTCACATTTACGACAGTGTCAGGGATGCTTTCTATGTCCCTCAACCGCATCGATCATGGGTGCTTGACGAAGAGACATGCTTTTGGAATCCACCAACCCCGTATCCAGCGGATGGAGGCGCGCACACATGGGATGAGGCGTCCTTATCTTGGATTCCTGCTCTTTAATTTATGGCAAAAAAATCTGTATCACTCGCAGTGGGGCGCGGCGAAAAGTTGCCTGTGTCTAAAGGCGCAGGCCTGACAGCAAAAGGTCGAGCCAAGTACAATCGAGCTACTGGCAGCAACCTTAAGGCTCCTGCACCCAACCCAAAAACCAAAGCTGATGCTGGCCGCAAGAAGTCATTCTGTGCTAGGATGGCTGGCGTCGTAGCCAAGGCTAAAGGCCCAGCAGAACGGGCCAAGGCAAGCATGCGGCGCTGGAAGTGCTAATCTTATGAAGAAAGGACTATACTCCAACATCCACGCCAAACGCGAGCGTATCGCCGCTGGCAGCAAAGAACGCATGCGCAAGCCCGGCAGCAAAGGTGCGCCAACTGCAAAGGCATTTAGACAATCCGCCAAAACAGCAAAGAAGAAGTAGTTATGGACGAGTTCATTGCCAAGGTTCTTAACCACATCTTTGAGCAAGGCCTGACGGTGTCCCTGCTGGCATTGGCGCTGTATTACCTGCATAGTAAACTAAACAAACTAGAAGTAAAAATCACCGAGTGCGAGCAAGACCGGCTCAAGCTCTGGGAAAGAATCGCTCAACTACACGACTGATATGAAAGAATACCTCAAACAACCCTCCACTTGGCTTGGACTTGCTAAACTTGGCGCTGCTGTTGGATTGTACAGCACTGGCATCGGTGGCGCTATTGCCCAAGGAGTTATGGCAATCTTTGGCATTATTGACGTAATCCGCAACGAGAAACGGTGATT